>ERZ773050.138-NODE-138-length-44803-cov-7.548159_pt1 | contig 44803 bp, 42 predicted proteins | sample MGYA00580632_ERZ773050 | MGnify/ENA primary metagenome ERZ773050 (study PRJEB29015, sample SAMEA2738123) | human oral metagenome | biome: human oral; feature: human-associated habitat; material: saliva | place: China | collected 2166 ... | reverse complement strand
CGTTGAGGTTTTCGCCGGGGATGTCGAGGTCGCGGTCGGCAACAGCACCGGTGGCGAAGACGATAGCGTCGTAGTATTCGTGCAGCTTTTCGACGGTGATGGTGGTGCCGACCTCAATATTGCCGAGGAACCTCACGTTGGGTTTCTCCATGACGGCGTGGAGGGAATTCACGATGCCTTTGATGCGGGGATGGTCGGGTGCGACGCCGTAGCGGATGAGACCAAACGGTGCGGGCATCTGCTCAAACAGGTCGATTTCCACGGTGCGGCCGGACTTCATGAGTAAATCAGAGGCATAAATACCAGCAGGGCCAGAACCAATAACGGCTACCCGGAGGGGGCGGGAAGAATTCATCAAGATCCTTACGGGAAACGAGGTGGATGATACGTGTCGGCACTTAACTTTAGCTGGTTGGCGAATAGATGATGAATCAAATGTCATTTGGCGCTTTTTCCGTTGGTAGTAGCGTCGAAAAGCAAGCCCGAAACCTGTACACTTATGGGGTGTCTCACAGTTTTTAGCGGAGCTCATTTTTCATCACAATTTCAGAAGGGACTAGCTTGTGACCCAAACAACGCATTCGGTGTTATTGACCGCGATCCGCCGTCGCCTTGACCAGGCAGAAGTGGCGGAATTCGCCGCCGCGTTAGGCCTTGACATCACGCCGCTCGTGCCAGCAGGGCACGATGAACCGACCATTGCGGACGTGCTGAAACATGCGCCGGCTGGTCCCGTCCTCTACACCGGTACCGGCAACCTTAACTTTGATGCGCGGGCCGCTGCGGCGTTGGGTGTGCCACTGGTGCTACAAACCCCGTCGGAATCGTTGTCGACCGCATTGGCGCGCGTTGAGGCCCGCGACCTGGGGGCATCAATCGCGGCAATCATCATGGGCGACCAGCCGCTCACCGCGGCGGTGACGGCGGCGCAAGAAACCCCGGCCGAAGTCGTGATGACCGCAGACGTGTTCGAAAACTGGTTGTTGGGTATGGCGAAAAAGCACCGCGCCCATATTGTGCTCCCCGAGGGTGACGATGATCGGATCCTCACCGCGGCCGGCATCCTCCTGGCGGAAGATGTGTGTGACCTCACGATTCTTGGTGTGCCGGAGGAAGTGGCCGCCCGGGCCGCGGAACTGGGGGTTACGCTGGATGGCGCCACTCTGGTGAACCCGTGGGCGGATGATGATCCCCACCGGGAAGAATTCGCACAACAATTCTATGAGCTGCGTAAAACTAAGGGGGTGAGCCTGGAGCAGGCGCGGGAAACCATGACGGACATCTCCTATTACGCCACCATGATGATCCACAATGGGCTGGCGGACGGCATGGTGTCTGGTGCATCGCACACCACCGCGCACACCATTAAACCCTCCTTCCAGATCATTAAGACCAAGCCGGGCGTGTCCGTGGTGTCCTCTGTTTTCCTCATGGTCATGCGCGGCCGGCTCTGGGCCTTCGGCGACTGTGCGGTCAATCCCAACCCCACCGCGGAGCAGCTCGCGGAAATCGCCGTGGTGTCTGCGGAAACCGCATCCCAATTCGGCATTGATCCCCGGGTGGCCATCCTTAGCTATTCGACGGGCACCTCCGGCAGTGGGCCAGACGTGGACCGGGCCATGGCCGCTACCCGCATGGCGCAGGCCAAGGCCCCGGAATTGCTGGTGGATGGGCCGTTGCAATTCGATGCGGCCGTCGACCCGGTGGTGGCGGCGAAGAAACTTCCCGAATCGCGGGTGGCCGGGCAGGCCAATGTGTTTATCTTCCCCGACCTAGAGGCCGGCAACATTGGGTATAAGACCGCGCAGCGGACCGGGCATGCCCTGGCGGTGGGCCCCATTCTCCAAGGCTTGAATAAGCCGGTCAACGACCTGTCGCGGGGCGCAACCGTGGCGGACATTGTGAATACGGTGGCGATCACCGCCATCCAGGCTGCCAGCAGCAAGGAAGCAGGGGAGAAATAAGAATGTCACTGGTATTGGTGCTTAACTCTGGATCATCGTCCATTAAATTCCAGCTGGTGGACCCGGACCAACACGCCACGGATGAGCCCTTCGCCTCCGGGTTGGTCGAACAAATTGGCGAACCAATGGGGCGGGTGACGCTCAAGCATGCGGGCGAAAAGCATGTGGTAGAAGCCCCCATTCCCGACCACACGGTTGGTCTGGACCTGGCGTTTAAACTCATGGCCGAACACGAATGCGGTCCGACCGATGTGGAGCTCGTGGCCGTGGGGCATCGTCTTGTGCATGGTGGCCTGGTGTTCAGCAAGCCGGAACTCATCACCGACCAGATCGTCGACCTGGCCCGCAGTCTCATCCCACTGGCCCCACTACACAACCCGGCTAACATTGATGGCATCGAGGTTGCGCGCAAACTCCTGCCCGATGTGCCACACGTGGCGGTGTTTGATACCGGCTTCTTCCACGGCATGCCGCCGGCCGCGGCGCTCTACGCCGTGGACAAAGAACTGGCGGCTGAAACGGGTGTGCGTCGATACGGCTTCCACGGCACCAGCCACGAATACGTGTCCAACAAGGTTGCCGAACTCATGGAGCTGCCCAAAGCTGCCATCAACCAAATCACCCTCCACCTCGGCAACGGGGCATCCTGCGCCGCTATTAAAGGCGAGCAGCCCATCGACACCTCCATGGGCATGACCCCCCTCGCCGGGCTGGTCATGGGCACCCGGTCCGGCGACGTCGACCCGGGCATTGTCTTCCACCTGCACCGCACCGCGGGCATGCCCATCGACGACATCGACGAACTATTAAACAAAAAATCCGGGGTGAAAGGCATCGCCGGGGTCAACGACTTCCGCGAACTTCGCCGCATGATCGAGGAAGAAAACGAAGATGCGTGGCTGGCGTACAACATCTACATCCACCAGCTGCGCCGCTACATCGGGTCCTACATGATCTCCCTGGGTCGGGTCGACGCCATCACCTTCACGGCCGGCGTGGGCGAAAACGACAGCTTTGTGCGCGCTGACGCCCTGGCCAACCTGGAAATGTATGGCATCAAGATCGACCCCGAACGCAACGCCCTGCCCAACACTGGGCCGCGGCTGATCTCCGCCCACGACTCGGTGATTAAGGTATGGGTGGTGCCCACCAATGAGGAGCTCGCCATCGCCCGCTACGCCAAAGCATTCGCCTAATCGGCAGCTTTACGACGGGGGCAGTATGAGAAAAAATCAGGTGGGTGCCCCCGTCGACTAAACCCCCAAAAGAATAATAGGACTGGGCGGAACAAGGTTTTTGGTCAAGAAATTCGGAAATCTTGACCAAAAATTTACCTAAAATTTCCAAACTGGGACCCCACCAACAAAACCCTGAAAATCACCTAAGTTTCCTGGTGGCTGGGTGTACCTTTAATGGCATGAGCAGCCTCATTGATGCCTACGCCCGACTAGCGCCCCGCGCTAGCGAGCTCCTGCTCACTATTAAAGAAATCGGCATCAACAAAATCGAGCTGGCCGCCCGACTCGACGTGTCCAGTGCCACCGCCAGCCTCATGATCTCCGTGTCCAAAGCCTTCACCCCAGAAGAACTTGGTCAGGGGGCTGGGCTCAGCTTCGAAAAATTCCGCATCATCGCCACCAGCGGCAAGAAAATCGCCAACCCCGACATTAATCGGGAACAATTCCGAAACGATCTCATAGAAGCCGCCCACGAACTCAGTGTTGACGAACTCAAAGAACACATCGTCGACAAGCTAGCAGCATTAAACAAAGGGTACAATCGTGCGCGCAAATGGCACCTACGCTACGCCGCCACCGCCGACCCCGACGGCATGAGCCACATGCTCATGAAAATGCCCGCGGAACAAGCCGAACAGCTACGCACCTCACTCACCCCCGAAGCCCGAACCCTCGTGCAGCAAGGTGCCGCAGTCGACGAAGCCGAAGGCCACGCAAAAGCTTTAATACGGCGGGTACTCCACGGCTATGATCTCACCAAACTCGAACACGTCGAAGATTGGGAAGACCCCAACAATCCCCGAGACCTTCGGCAACGCCCCTGCATCATTATTCCCGACTGGGAGCACACCGCCCACATTGATGGAACCGTTGTCGACACCAATGGTGTTGTCATCCCTATTAAAGACTTGGTTGATCGCCGAATAGCTAAATATGGGTTCGCAGTCACCGTCTATAATGACGCCAACGGCGTTATGCGGCCCCACGACGTCCTCCCCATTAAACGACTCGCCGACGCCGACGACCGGTTCATCAGCATCCTGTCGCACCTCGTCTGCCAACACCCCGACTGCCGGGTGCCGGCCGTGCGCTGCGAAATCCACCACATCCAATCCTTCGCCTCCGGCGGGCCCACCACCCCGGAAAACCTGTGCCCCCTCTGCCGCGTCCACAACCTCCTCAACGATGATAAACCCGACGAAATCCGGCACGGGCGCGTCTTTAATGACCCCAAAACCGGGCTCACCTGGTATGAAATGCCTGACGGACGGATCCGTCGCAACCGAGCCCGCAGCAACGAACGCGGCCTCAGCGCCTACTGCGCCCGCATGTGCAAAGAAGCACTCACCGAACTCCACCGGCCCGGATGGATGCCACCCAGGCCACCCCGAGAATAAGCAGCCAAAACCATTCCTTTAATAGGCCGTGGCCAACAGGGTTACCGGCCCTAAAACCATGTCCGAGGCCGAATCTTATTGCTCGTATCCACCAACTGATACCGGTGAGCCGCCGTTGGAGCGCTTCGCGCCTGTAGCCGCAATGCCCGCTCCAACCCCCGCCGCAGCCCTAACTGGGTAAACGGATAATCAAACAAATCATTCCGGCTCGCCGAAGCCTCAAGCCCCTCCAACCGCAACCAATGCAACGCCGCATTAAGGACCGCGATCTGTACCTGCAAAAACCGCGGCTCATTCGTAGGAATCTCCTCCAACCGGCGGGCAGCCCGACGAATCCGCTGCTCATTAGGCACATCCGACACCAGGTACAACACGCTCGTCAACTCCGCCATCCGCCGATGCATTGACGAAGCCGGTACCTTATCCAACGCCTGCACCGCCACATCCACCTGCCGCTCCGCCATTAACTGCCGCGCCAGGCCAAACCCCGAACTCACCGTCGCCGGATTCGTCGCCCACACCAGCGAATAAAGATAAATCGCCTTATACCGCAACACCGCCGGGTCCTGCGTCAAATGAGTCCACAGCCCAGCCAGTTCATTCACAATCTCACCCTTTAATGAGGCCACCTCAATAGCCGTGGCTGGCTGCAATAATGGTTTATTATCCATGCCCTTTGATTGCAGGATCAACTCGCACACCGCCGCCCGGGCCAATTTTGGGGCCGCCTCCCCCGGCAAAATATTAAACACCTTATTAAAGGCATCCTGGGCCGGGAGGAAATCGTCGAGAAGCAAACTGGTGATCCCCGAATACCATTGATACCGCCAATCATTGCCCAGCGACGACTCTAGCTTTTTCAACCAATCCTTGCTCTCCGTGGTAAACCCAAGATCTAATAGGGAGCGAATAATGCCCAAGGGAATCTCCTTGCTCTGCGCAAACTTCTCCCGCGCCATGGCCTCCCGCATCGTCTCCAACGCCTCCGACGGCTCGGTGTAACTGGAGCCCGCAATCATTGCCGCGCCCGGATCATTACGGTCTAATAGGGGCACATGCAGGGCAGCCACCACCTCCGGCGGGGTAATGCGCACACTCCGCTCAATACCATCAATAAGCTGATCCGTTTTGAACACAATATGCTTCGTGCCAAATGTGGAACGCTGCGGCGAAAACAATGAATGCTGCGCCGGAAACTGCCGACCATCATGCACCGCAAGATATTCCCGTAACACCCCATACAACTGGGTTGTCAACTCCTGTACCGTGGAAAACCGCTGCTTCGGATCTGGGTCCGTGGCCCGCCTTAATAGGCGGTAGTACGACAAATACTGTGCAAACAGCGGCTCCTCGTCCGGGCCAGGCAACCCCGGCGCGTATGCCCCATCCTTCTTCGGCATATTAATGGTCATGGCGGCCAGGGTGCGGCCGACGGTGTAAATATCACTGGCCACACTGGGGCCCTCAGTAGCCACCTCCGGGGCCTGAAACCCCTTCGTGCCGAAAATATAACCAAACGCCCCAATGCCGGTGACCGCACCCAAGTCGATCAGCTTCACCTGGTCTTCCGTCACAATAATGTTGTCCGGTTTGAAATCGTTATATACCACGCCGCGTGCATGTAAATACTCCAGCGCCGGCAAGGTTTCCAAAATATATCCGATGGCAATGTCGATGGCGAACACCCCGCCAGGTTGCTCTTGACGACGCTTACGCAACGACGGACCCGGCACATACTCCATGACAATAAAACCGGCCGCCACCCGGGGGTCATCAATAAAATTGTAGGCCTTCACAATCACCGGATGGGTGATGTCGGCTAAAAACTCGCGCTCCGCAATGGCCGCCCCAATATCATGCGGATTCCCCGACCCTATTAAACCTTTGAGAACCACAACCCGGCCGGATACATTCTGATCCTGCGCAAGATAAATCCAGCCCATGCCACCATGGGCTACCACCCCTAAAATCTTGTATTGGTTAGCAACAATATCGCCTTCCTTTAATAGGGGAGGTTCCAGGTTTGTGGTGGCCGGATCCATAAGGCGGGTTTCTTTAATAGGGACGAAGGGGAGCCGAACCATGCCATTCGCAACCGACCTGCCCTCCCGGGTGGTGCTGCGCCGGGAACGAAACGTGTTTAATGCTTCGGTGCGGGACCTGGCAGATGGGTCGGGGAGGGGATCGTCGTCATCGTCGTCAAAGGGGTTAAAGGGTGCGGCCGCCGTATTAAAGGTATCGTCATCGTCGTCGAAAGGGTTGAAGGGGACCGCGGCGGTTTGCGGTTGGGTGTGGTCGGCTGTGCTGTGTGGTTGGGTGTGGTCGGTGTCGGTCATGGGCGTTGTGGGGTTTCTTTGCGGTAGTGGGTGGCCGGTGGGGTTTGGTCGGGAAGGTAGGCGCTGAACCAGTGATTATAATATTTTTGCCAGGTGCCATCACCGTAAATGCGTTCCAGGGTGGCGTTGATTTGTCTAATGAGGCCGTCGGTGTGGTGTCGGTAGCCGGGTTTGGCGGTGGCAATGCCGTAGTTTTCGTTGCTGAGCGAACCGCCCTCGATGGTGGTGAAGGGGTCTTGGGCGGACATGCCGGACAGGATAACGTCGTCAGTGATGACCGCACTGGCCTGGTTTTGCTGCATGACAATGAGGCAGTCTGCCGACGAGCGAACGACGACGAGGTCGCTGGTGGGCGCTAAATTGCGGGCGTAGTGGATGCCGGTGGATTGGCTAGTGACGCACACCGGACGGCCGCCGATTTCGGAAATTCCTTTAATAGCGGAGGATTTGTGGACCAGGATTTTTGTGGAGCCTTTGAGGTAGGGGGTTGAGAAAAATACTTGGTCTTGGCGGTCACGGGTGATGGAGAGCGTGCGGATGGCCATGTCGATTTGGTGGGATTCGAGGCTGTCGATCCAATTGGCGGAGTCCACATAGCGGAATTCGATTTTGGTGGGGTCGCCAAAAATATCGGTGGCGATTTCTTTCGCAATGTCCACTTCGAATCCTTGGAGTTCCCCGGTGATGGTGTTGCGGAAGGATAAGAGGTTTTGGGACTGGTCGATACCAACAATGAGTCGGCCCCGGCTGATGATCTCTGGTACCCGCTCGCCCGGCGACCGATTATCGGGGGCTAAACTCCCTAATAGGTTGGTGGTGATGATCTTATTGGGGGGTTCGGCGCCGGCCCGCTCAATGGTGGCCCCCTGGGGGAGGGGCACGAAAGGGAGGGAGTCGCTGGTGGGGGCAGTGGCGGTGCTGGTTTCGGGGGTGCGGGCACAGCCGGCGGTGAGGCTGACGATGAGCAACAGGCAGGTGAAGAGGATGCGGTTGGTCATTAGAGGTATTCCTGCAATCGGGGTCGGATGCCCAACCAGAGGCAAAATACCGAGAGGAGGGACAGCATGAGGACCATGGTGGAGACAAAGGTGGAGGCGGCAATGCCCTGGTTGATGTAGGAACGCATCGTGCCGCGGGTGGCGTCGATAAGCGTGGCGAGCGTGCTATCAAGCTTGGGGTAGGAACTTTCCTCATTGGTTTGCAGGGCCAGGCGTTGGGCGCGCTCGTAATCGCCGGCGTCGAGGGCGGCAATAATGTGGTTGTGTGCATCCACCCACCGGCCCAACGCGATTCGGGCGGCATCGGCGGTGGGCCCGGAAAACCCGGCCAAGGTTTTTTCCACGCTGTGGGCGGCGGCCTCGAACGTGTTCGTGGAATCCTCTAATGATTGCCGCCACACCAAGGCCAGCATTTCCTGCGTGCGGGCCTGCTGCGCCATCACCCGCGCGTCCGTGAGGGCGTTCAACGGCGCCGCGGCCCGCTCGTAGCCCAAGGATCCGGTGCGCCACGTGATTGCGTTCGCCGTCCCACCCCACAACGTGGCCACCACCATGAGCACCGACGCACACAACATCCCCCTATTAAGGCGCCGGTTCGTGATGCCGGCCAACCAAATCTGCCCCATAAGCAACGCTATGAGCGCCACAACCAGCCCAGTCAGCGGCACCCATAATGGTTCGGTCAGCGCTTTTTGTTGCTTGTCGACGTTCTGTCCAGTCAAAACATTCAACTGGGAGGCCGCTGGCAACAGATCTTCCCGCATCAGCGTTGACGCCTCCGACATGTAGGCCACCCCCACCGGATTCCCCTGCTGATTATTCGCCCACGCCGTCTCCACCAGCCCCGTGTACACCGGCAGTTTCTGGGACAAGTTCTCTAATAGGGCGAGCTCCGGGTCCCCCGTATTAAAGCCTGTGGCCGCCTGGGCGATCGCCTTCCCCGCCCGCTGGTAGGACCGCGCATAATCCGACCTGGATTGGGAGGAAGCATCCCCTACTAGCACGAAACTGGATGAGGCGGCCGTATCCGCCGCCGACAGGTTCGCGTACAGGCTTTGTGCCACATAGTTCACCGGCTCCGTGTTATTAATGAGTGTGTCAAAACTGGCGCGCCGCTCCGCCGCCATGGTCGACATGGACCAGCCCGCCGAAGTGATAATCACGCTGAGGAGCACCACCATGGTGGTCATTTTGCCGGGCGTGGTGAGCAGAAACCGGATAAACTGTTTCGCCCACCGGCGGGGATAGCGCACATACCCGTACCACAGACGACGTGCAATCGTGCGCCGCCGAGTCACCTGGTCTAACCACTGGTCCTGGGTGACAGAGCGTGGTGGAATCATTCGGTCAGTGCTCACTACTTGGGCCTCAACAGTTTGAATTGGTATTTGTTTAAAGGATAGAGGATATGCAAAACCGAATGGCTTACGGGTGCGAGGTGGTGTTGTGCGCGGCGACGGTGACGGTTGGGTCGAAACCCCCATTGGCCCCAGGTGGGGACGGTATGGTGCCGCTGGATTACTGCTGTATTCCGTGAATAATGTGGGGGAGACCGTGATTCTGCTACAACACCGGGCGACGTGGGTGGCGCAGGGGGACACGTGGGCGCTGCCCGGCGGCGCCCGGGACAGCCACGAAACCCCGACCCAGGCGGCCCTGCGCGAGGCCTGGGAGGAGGCGGGTATCCCGCCGGCAGGGGTGCGCGTCGACAAGCAGAAAACCACGGCGGTGGCTGGGCCCTGGCACTACACGACCGTGATCGGCTTCATAAAAAATCCTTTAATAGGGGAAGGGAATGCGGAAGCGCACGAACACCGGTGGGTACCCATAAACGAAGTAGACACCTATGATCTTTTACCCGGATTTGCTGCTGCATGGCCCGAACTGCATAAATGTGTGCAAGAATTGCTGATATGATTCAAGTGCAAGGCTTATCCAAACAATATGGGCATGTCCGCGCCGTTGACGACCTATCCTTCACCGTACAATCAGGCATTGTTACAGGATTCCTTGGGCCCAACGGCGCCGGTAAATCGACCACCATGCGCATGATCCTCGGGCTGGACACCCCCACATCGGGCACCGCGCTTATCGACGGGGTCCACTACACCAGTATTAAAAAACCCCTTCACAAAGTGGGGGCCCTGCTGGATGCGAAAGCCGTCCACCCCAACCGTAGCGCCTTCGACCACCTCACCTGGATCGCCCAATCTAATGGCATACGCAAATCTAGGGTCATGGAAGTCCTCGACATGGTGGGACTTACCGGGGTCGCCAAGAAAAAGGCTGGTGGGTTCTCCCTCGGCATGGGACAACGCCTTGGCCTAGCCTCTGCACTACTCGGCGACCCGGAAATCCTCATCCTCGACGAACCCGTCAACGGCCTCGACCCGGAGGGCATCCGCTGGGTGCGGGAACTCCTGCGCGCCCTGGCCGCCCAGGGCCGCACCGTGCTGGTCAGCTCTCACCTGCTGAGTGAAATGTCGCAAACCGCCGACCATCTCATCGTCATTGGCCGCGGCAAACTCGTGGCCGACAGCTCCACCTACGACTTCATTAAAAAACACTCGGCCACCACCATCCTGGTGCGCACCACCGACAACAATCGCATGGCCGAAGTGCTCACCGCGGCTGGTATCGAATTCACCAAGGAAGTGGACGAAGAAAACCGGCCCACCCTCCACATCCCCGAACAAGACCCGGCCCACATTGGCCACATTGCCTTCGTGAACAAAATCGAACTGCAACTCTTGGGCGAACGCCGCGCCTCCCTGGAGGAAGCATTCATGGAAATCACCGGCCATGCCGTCCAATACCAAGCCAAGGAAGGAAACTAACCCCATGAATACTTTTCTTTCCGAATGGACCAAACTCGTGTCCACCAAGGCCATCTACTGGACCACCGGGCTCTTCCTATTCTTCGGCGTCGGGTTCGCCGCGGTCTACGGCCTGGATGTGCCGGCCGACCCCATGGTCAAACTTTGGACCGGCATGGACATCCGCATTATTAAAGCAACCTCCGTCGTGGCCGCCGTGGCCGCTCTCAGCTTCTTCGTGACCATTGTGCAGGCCACCATGGTGGTCACCAGCGAATACCGCCACAACTACCAGTCCGTAAGCTTCATGGCCACCCCCAACCGGCTCAAGGTGGTCATGGCCAAGTGGTTCCTCTACTCCATCTTCATTGCCATCCTCACCTTCGTCACCGTCCTGGCCAGCCTCTACATGACCAAACGAGTGTCCGGTGAGCTTTCCTCCACCCTGCCGGTGTGGTCCGATGAAGGCGCCATCCACGTCCTGTGGGGCTACCCGGTGGCCGCCGTGCTGCTCGTCACCTTCACCCAGGGCGTGTCGTGGCTGCTGCGCCAAACCGCCGGCGCGATATCCATCATGGGCCTGTGGTTCTTCGCCCTGGAAAACCTCTTGGGCCTCCTGCCCAAAGTGGGCAAATATATCGTCAAATACGGGCCCATTAATAACTTCAACGCCTTCCTCACCAAAACCTCCATTGATGACATCCAATGGGATTACAACGGCTCTATTGCGTATTTCGGTGTGTGGGCGGTAGTCATCTTTATCGCCGGGGCGATCGTCGTGAGGCAACGCGACGCTTAGAGCTTTTCGACGCCCCAGGGTACAATAACGCCCGCTATGTCTGAAAAACCTATCACACTCACTGGCGGCCTTCTGGCCGGCCTGGCCCTGCTCTCCGCCGCAGGGCCGTTTTCTATCGACATGTACCTGCCCGGGCTGCCGCAACTCGCCCGCGACCTGGCCACCACCAACGCCCAGCTCACCCTCAGCGGGTTCATGATCGGCATGGCCACCGGCCAGCTCATCATCGGCGTGCTCTCCGACACCTTTGGCCGGAAACGCTTCATCGTCGGCGGCGCCGCCCTGGCCCTCATCACATCCCTGTTGTGCGCCATCGCCCCAAACATTGGCATCCTCATCGCCGCCCGCTTTCTCCAGGGGCTCGGATCCGGCGCCTGCGTGGTCCTCGCCCGCTCAATTATCCCCGACATCACCAGCGGTGTCGCGGCCGCGAAAGCGTTTAGCTGGATGGGCATCATCAGCGGCATCGCCCCCGCCGCCGCACCCGTTCTGGGCTCCCTGCTGGTGTCCTCCTTGGGCTGGCGCGGTATCTTCTACGTGCTCGCCGGCATCGCCGCAGCCCAGCTCCTCGTGGCCCTCTTCGTCATCCCGGAAACCCGGCCGTCGGCCGACCGCACCCCATTAAGCTTCGGATCGTTCACCGCCGTCATCAAGGAACCCGTGTTTGTCCGCTACGCGCTGGTCGTCGGCTTCGGATTCGCATCCATGTTCGCCTACATATCCGCATCCTCCTTTGTGATGCAGGAAATCATGGGGCTCAGCCCCCAAATTTTCGCACTCGTGTTCGGCACCAATGCGCTGGGGCTTATGGTGGGCGGCGCCCTCAACACTCGCTTATTAGACCGGTTTCCCGCCGCCGCCATCCTGAAAATCGCCCTCATCATCATGACGGTGGCAGCCACCATAGTGCTGGTTTGCGCCCTGACTGGCCTGCCCCGAATCCCGTTCTTCCTCGCCCTGTTCTTCGCCGTCATGCCGCTATCCCTCGTCATGGGAAACGCCACCGCCCTGGCGGTAGCGGCAGTGCGAACCCGCGCCGGGTCGGCCTCATCGGTGATGGGGTTTGGGCAGTTCCTCCTGGCTGGCCTGGTGTCCCCACTCGTGGGCATGGTCGGCGGCAGCCAGGCCGTGGGCATGGGGGTCTGCATGGTGGGGGCCGCCGTGGTGGCGGTGATGATGTTTGTGCTAGCCCGCCGCGCCGACTAATAGCATTTCGTGAGGGAGGCCTGGGCCAGGCTGCACACCGCGGATTTTTGCAGCTTCCATTTGCCGTCCAGGTATTGGAAACCGGAGTTGGGGAAGGTCCATGAGCCCCAGTTGCCGGGGAATGCGACGGTGATGGTGGCGGTGGCGTGATCGCCGGTTTGCACAATGTCGGTGACGTCGAGGCTGGGCTGCCCGGTGGTGTTCCGCATGCGGACTATCTCGCTGAGGGTGGTGCGGGCGGTTTTGCCGTCCGCCGCCCATTCGGCGCGGTCTACCTGGCTGGCGCCGGGGTCGGTGGCGGCGCCAATGGCGTCGAGCAATTGTTCCTCGGTGGCGACGGTGGTTTGCCGGGTTTGCGCGGCGACCTGCCCCGCCCCCGCGGCCTGACCTGTGGCTTGTTGCGGTTGGGTTTGGGCTGCCGTCCCCTGGGCTTGGCCGGCGCGGGCCGTGGGCTCCGGGGTGCGGGCGAGGGCGCTGGCTTGGGCGCGGCTTGTCGACGCGCTTGACGACGTAGCGGCCCGCGAACTGGTGGCGGACGCGCTGGTGGAGGCACCGGTTTTCCGGGTGCTGGTGGCCGCCGTGGTGGTGGTTTTCTTTGCCGCATTTTCTTCCATCACGGCCGCAAGCCGCGCTATTCGGGCCTCGTCACGTTCATTGCCGTATTTGAGGGTGTAGAGGGCCGCCACGGCGGTGATGAGTGAGGCCACCGACATCACTACAGCCGCGATTGTGAGGATGGTGAGTTGTCTAGAATTATTGTTCTCGCTCATAGGTTCTATTCCTTGTACTGTTGCGGGAACAATCGCGCAACAACAGACACGTCATTAGGTGAAAAGCCTTAAGAGGTCAGAATAATGTTATCTAAGGTTGCTTATCAAGACGCTAAAAATACCCCTATAATATTTTGCTACCAAAGTGAGTGGGGCATTATGGAAAGGAAGGTAAGGGTAAATCAGTGTTTTTGGTAATGACCTGTGGTTAATTCAGAAGAACTATCACCACCCGGCTGGCTACCCCCGAAAGGGTGGCGTCGACAAGCTTATTGCAGCGCCGATGTGAGCCGCATGATGTTATCCACATAGCGGCGGGCATAGCTGCGGTTATTCCACTCATCCAGCGTCAACTCGGTCGAATTGCGCAGGTATTCATTGGTCAAATCGTCGAGCTGCGCAATAATATTGCCGCGGGTCATCATGAGCGAGACCTCATAATTCAGGCCAAAACTGCGCATGTCCATGTTTGATGACCCAACCACCCCCACCGCATCCGGCGAATCCGGGTCCGCCAGCACATACTTCGAATGCAAAACATAGGGCGCCTTATACAGGTAGATGTGCACCCCGGCCTCTAATAATGCCTGGTAGTAGGAGGATTGGGCGTGGCCAACCGCGAACTGGTCCGCCTGTTCGCTCACCAAAAGCTCCACCCGTACCCCGCGGTAGCAGGCCGACGTCACTGCCTCCAGCATGGATTCGTCGGGGATGAAATACGGTGAGCACATCACCAACCGTTCCTTGGCATGGTGAATGATGGAATTAAACATGCGTAGGTTCGGCTCCGTCGAATACCCTGGACCAGACGGCACCAATTGCACCACATTGACCTGATCGTGGTCGATCTCGGGATGCGCCTGGTCTACGATTTCTAAAAGCTCATCCGACTCCATGAGCCAGTCCACTGCAAAGATCGTATTCATGCTGGCAATGACCGGACCCGACAGCTCCACCATCACATCAACCCAATGCCGCCCCTCCCGGATATTCTTGGGCATGAGATAGGAAGAATCAATCATATTGAGGGAGCCCAGGAACCCCCGCTCCCCATCAATAATCAGCATTTTCCGGTGGTTGCGCAGGTCTGGGCGGCGCCATCGCCACCGCAGCGGCAACAGGGGCAGCATCAAATACCACTCCACCCCAATGGCGTCCAGCCGGTGGCCCAACTTATGAAACCCCGGGTATTTTCTGGACCCAATATGGTCCAGGAGCAGCCGAACCTTCACACCCCGCTGCACCGCCCGGGCCAGCGCCCGGAAAAACACATCGGTCGTGTTATCCCAGGCCACAATGTAAATCTCCACATGCACATAGTGTTTGGCCTTGTCCACAGCCTGGGCCATTGCGGCAATGGTTTCTTTATAGTTGGAATGCACGCCATGGTTCGTCCCCGTGACCGCCGGCATGGCGGTGAGAGTGCGGTTGAGCTTAATAACGGAAGCCAACTCTGGGTTGAGGTTCACCACCCCCTCCGGGTAGTCCGGCACATTCTTGTGCACGTTAATGATTTGCTGCGTCGCTGCCTCCTGCACCCGGTGCCGCCGCTGATTAATATAGGGAGAACCCATAGATAAAAACAGGGGCAATCCCAGGTATGGCAGGGCTAGAATCACCAAGAGCCACGCATTCGACGATGATGGCCGCCGGTTTTCCGGCACAAACCCAATGGCCACCAGCTTGATGCTGTAATCAATGATGAGACCAATTGTTTGCCATTGACCTAGTTCGATATTGATGTTCATGCGATATCACCACCGGTTTCCGTCGGAGCATCGTGGGAATCTGTGGCTGGGTTCGCAGTTGTGCGTGCCGCCGTGCCAGCACCGGCCACACTACCCGTGATAGTGGGCGCGTCGTAGTCGTAATCCACCACCACCGGCGCGTGATCCGAGGCGCCTGTCCCGGAACGCTCCGCCACATCAATGAAACTGCCGGTTGCGTGCAGCCCGCGGGCCAATTGGAAGTCGATGAGCATGCCCTCGTTCTTGGGGAACCGGCCAGCCTTATAATCCCAGTAGCTATAACCGCTGGTGGGGGAGGTGACCGTCAGGCCGGCTTCGATGAGCCCGGCAAACGCCTGCCGCTCCGCCTCGGTGACATGGGTGTGGTCAATGAAAGCGGTGATGTCCCACACATTGGCGTCGGTGGGAGCAATATTGAAATCGCCTCCCAACACCAGCGGTTGGCTGCTTGGCTGCTCCGGGTCGCCCGCCTGGTCTTCCACATGCCGAGCCAGGGCATCAAGCCACCGGAGCTTATAGTCGTAATGCCGATCCGCTATCGCACGTCCGTTCGGAACGTAGAGGGACCAGACTCGCACCCCGCCGCAGTCCGCGGAAATGGCCCGGGCCTCCAGGTTTTGCGGCTTCTTGGGGTCTTTAGCAAAGCCCGGTTGGTGGGGAAAAGACGTGTGAATGTCGGCAAGCCCCACCCGGGAGAGGATAGCCACCCCATTCCACTGGTTGAGGCCATGGTGCGCAATTTCGTAGCCGGGGAACGCATCGAATGGAAACTGTTTGTCCTTACACTTGGTTTCTTGCACCAATAGCACATCAATATCAAGGCGGGCGAGGGCCGCCACTATTCGATCCACGCGGGTGCGGACGGAGTTTACGTTCCAGTTAGCAATGCGCATGCTTGCTACATTACTAAGAAGTCTCCGGGTTTTTCAGCAGGCCATAACGATGTCGGTGATGTTCCAGAAATCCAAGTTTGGTATACAGATTAATTCCCGCCGTATTCGAAGCAATAACCTGTAAATATGCGGTGTGCGCCCCGTGCGCGAGCCCCCAATTCAGCATGTGGTTTCCCAACTGCGTGCCCAGCCCTTGCCGCCGATACTCCGGCGCCACCTCCACCGCCGAATAGCCCAGGTAGCCGTCGGTGATGGTCCCGCGTGTAATCCCCACGGTCCGCCCGTCGATAAGCAATCGCCCAAACCCCATCTCCCCATCAATTTGGGTACGCAATAATTCCAGCGCCCGGCGGGGGAGCGGCTTGCCCCGAAAATGGTAGAGCCGCAGCCAATCGTCATCGGGTTGGGTGTCGATGCGGAACTCGGCATGCTTTTCGACGCTCACCTCGTCGCCCAACTTCCGCGCCATCACAATAATCTCCGGGCCCAGCCGTTCGACCAGCTTTTCGACGACCCGGCCAATGCGCTCCGGGATCAACACCAGCGGCGGCAACCCATGGCGGGAATAAAACTCGTGAATCTCCGCCACCGGCACCGGATCGAACAGGGCCGATGGGCCCAACGGCGCCGCCGAATTCGACCGTTCGGTAATACCATCCCCGGCGCGCAATAACCACTGGCCCACCTGCCGGTGTTCGATGCCCGGAAATGCTTTCGAATACGCCACCTCCAATTTGCGGATATCAGAGTTGCGGATTGTGCGGGGGCTGAGCTTTTTCACGATCTTAATGTCCGCCGCCGGCACCACAATGCCATCCTTGAATGAGGGCATGCCCCCAATGTCTTGGGGTCGGATAACGGTTTCGGTGGGGGTGACGCTCACAATATGGCCGATGATGTCGGAGAATTTGTCCTCCATCTCGGGGGCGATGCGGCGCAGCACCACCCGGTCGCCTGGTTGCACCTCGTCGCTGCGGAAAATCCTAGACATCGTCGTGTCCAAACGGGTCGGGGTCGACACCTGGCATCCAGGTGAGGCCGGCATCGGGGGTCCAGCCTTCGCGTTTGATGGCCTTTTTTCCGGCGCGTTTCCACCGGCCTTGGAGCACATCGGCGTAGACGAATCCGTCGAGGTGACCGACCTCGTGTTGGAAGCAGCGGGCGAGAAAACCGGTGCCTTCCTCCGATACTTCTTCCCCGTTTTCGTTGAGCCCGGTGACTTTTGCCCAGGTGGCGCGGCCGGTGGGGAAGCTGAGGCCGGGGAGGGAGAGGCAGCCTTCGTCGTCGGAGCCGTCGACGGCGGGCATGCCTTCGGGTATGTCTGAGGTTTCGAGGACCGGGTTGATGAAGCAGCCGCGGTGGATGACGCCCTCATCGTCGGGGCAGTTGTAGACGAAAATGCGTTTTCCCACCCCGATTTGGTTGGCTGCCAGGCCCACGCCGTGGGCTTTCTCCATGGTCTCGAACATATCGTCGATGAGCTCGCGGAGAGTGTCGATCGGTTCTGTCACAATCGCAGTTGGTTGATGTAAGACGGGAGTACCGTAAATAACGATGGGACGTACAGTCATGTCATACAGTGTAAACATGCTTGAGCCGATAGATCTGCTTGCCTTTGAAGAAACCGCTCCAAAAAGTATTGGGGCAAAGGAGGACGCCATTCGCACTCAGTTGGGGTTGAGCCCGGTACGCTATTATCAGCGCCTTAATATAGCCATTGATCTACCCGAGGTTATGGCACAATATCCCCAGCTCACTGCGCGGCTACGGCGCATCCGCGACCAGCGCGCCACTGAGCGCACAACCGGCTTAAGTAAGGAAACCGACTATGCCTGATATACAACCCCAGCGTGAACTGCCCTTGCGGGGAGTAGCCATGATTTTGATATCCGTCGCTTTGCTTTTGGCGATGTGGGGAATTTATTCCATGACTGGTGGGAAGTCCGCCAAGGTGCATAATGCCGCCAGTACCGATAGTGCTGCGGCTAGTGCCGTGTCCGTTCAGCCGGCCGCCCCGGCTGGTCCTGTTACTAGCGCTCCCGGCGTACCTGCCCCGAGTTCGGGCGCTCCGGCGCCGGCCTCGGCCCCAGCTGGTGCTGCGGCTTCGGGTGCCGTCGCCCCTGGCGCCCCGAGTGGTGCGACTGCCGGGACTGCTGGTGCTGCTGGCGCTGCGGGGGCGTCGACAAGCGCCGGCGATAAATCGGCGGTGACCGTGCATGTTTTGAATAATTCCACCATCCAGGGGCTGGCGGCGAAGGCGAAGGAGCAGTTGACCCGTCAGGGCTATCGGGTCGGGCAGGTGGGGAATTATTCACGCTCGGTAGTGCCACAGAACACGGTTTATTACACTGATAATGAGCAACAAGCCCGCGAGCTTGCCGAGAAGGTCGGTGGGGTTGCGCAGCAGCGTCCGGCGGATTTACCGGCGGAGACAGCTGGGCCGGGTTCCCTTGTTGTGGTTCTAGCCACGAGTTTTAATTAAAGATAAGGTTTTTATGCAAGAGTTTCACGCCTCCGCACAGCCGACCCTTGGGGTGGAATGGGAGGTGGCCTTGATTGATCCTGTCACCCGCGACCTGGTTTCCCGTGCCGCCGATGTGGTGGCTTTGGTGCAGGCCGAGCATCCCGAGATTCATTTGGAGCGGGAGTTTCTCGCTAACACGGTGGAGTTGGTGACGCCGGTGTGCCACACGGTGCCGGAGGCGGTAGCGTCGCTGCGGGTTGCGTTGGATGCGGTGAAGGCAGCGGCGGATTCGTTGGGGTTGAAACTGTGGGGTTCGGGTTCGCACCCGTTTTGTGACTTCCGCACGCAGCCTACCAGCGATAAGGGCCATTATTCGGAGATTATTGAGCGCACCCGCTATTGGGGCAATCAAATGCTGATCTGGGGGATTCATACCCATGTGGGTATTTCCGATAAGGAGCGGGTGTGGCCCATCATCAATGCGTTATTGACGAAGTTCCCGCATTTATTGGCGTTGACGGCCAGCTCCCCGGGGTGGGAGGGGATTGATACTGGTTATGCGTCGAATCGGACGATGTTGTATCAGCAGTTGCCGACCGCCGGATTGCCGTACCAGTTTCAGTCTTGGTCGGAGTGGGAGGATTACATGCGTGACCAGGATCGTTCCGGGGTGATTAATCATACCGGCAGCATGCATTTTGATATTCGCCCGGCGGGAAAGTGGGGGACTGTTGAGGTGCGGATTTGTGACTCCACTTCGAATCTGCGGGAGTTAGCGGCGGCGGTGGCGTTGACGCATTGTTTGGTGGTGCACTATGACCGCATGCTGGATCGGGGGGAGGAGCTGCCGAGTTTGCAGGATTGGCATGTGGCGGAGAATAAGTGGCGGGCGGCTCGTTATGGGTTGGATGCGTTGGTGATTACATCGCGGGCGACCGAGGAGCGGTTGGTGACGGACGAGTTGCGGGATTTGGTGGCGGAGTTGTCGCCGTTGGCCCGCGAACTTGGTTGCTACGATGAGCTCCAATTGGTGTTGGAGATTATCGACACAGGTGCCGGTTACCAACGTCAGCGGGAGCTGTTTCAGCAGCATGGTTCGTGGTATCCGGCTGTGGATGCGACAATTGCGGAGATGTATCGCTGAGAGCCTGGTCCGTTTCCCCTGCTTGTCGACGCGTTTCCGTGCGGCGTCGGCCGTATTGGCCAAAGATGCCGTATACACAGTAGCCGACGATAATCATCAGGCCGGTTCCTAGGTACCAAATATTATTCGGATCCAGGCTGGTTGCGGTGTGGGGGCTCACAAAATACGTCATGTGTGGTGCCAATAGTGCGAATGATGCGATGGTGGTGGCAAATTGCTGCAGGTTGCTTCGGCCGAGATTTCGGGTGAGTAGCGCGAACAGGGGGATGATCCACACCCAGTGGTGGAACCAGGAGAACGGGGACACGAGGCAGGCCCCGATACCGCCCAACACCATGGCCCACCCCATATCGTTGTGTCGTACTGCCAACCAGATGGCCAGGATGACCAGTGCAAACACTATAATCACAGCCACTAACCACCATTGTGGAATGTGGAGGACTCGTTCCATGACGGAGCGGAGCGATTGGGCGCCGGGGTTGGCGTGGATCCCGACCCTGGAGGAGTCTTTAATGGCCCAGGTCCAGAAGCGGGTGGCGTCCGGCACGAATAACCAGCCGATAAACACGGTGAGTAGGAAGGTGCCAATGGTGGTGGCCACGGCCCGCCAGCGGCATTCGATGATGAAGATGATAATGAAAAACGCTGGTGTGAGCTTTAGTCCGGCGGCCAGCCCCACCCCAACTCCGGCCCACCGGTTTCGGTTTTTCGGCAGGAAGTCGAGGGCCACGAGGAACATGAGGACGAGGTTGATTTGCCCATAGAAGAAGCTGCCGTGGATGGCATCGAAGCCGAGTGATCCTATGGTCAAAAACAGTGCTGGAAGGAATTCCTTATAGATGAGCCATAGGACTATAAGGAGCCCCAGGGCGTTGAGTCCTTGCCACATTATTGTGCCTTCTAGGGGGCCTATGAGCGGTAATACCCGAAATAATGTGCCGGCGAACGGTGGGTAGGTGAAGGGTAGACCTGGGAGGAAATCGCCGCTGTAGAGGCTGCGGCCATGATTGAGTGCTTCCCCGGCCAGGCGATAAATGTGGAAATCCACCGGGTCTATCAGGAAGACGGTCAGGAGTTTCGGCACTGTGTAGAGCTCGACAACCATGACCCAGGTAGCAAAAATCGACAAAGGGACGAGGGTGCCTAGCATCTTTCTCATAAAACAAGGTTATTAAAAAATAACCGCCGTGCGGTGGGAGGCACGACGGTTATTGGTGAAACTACCCCTATGTGTGTAGTAAAAATGCCGCATTACTTAACGCAGCCGCGGCTGACTGGGAGCGAGTGCCCCCAAAACCCATGGCCCACCGCTCATCTTTGTTATGACACACCCGAATGAACGTGACGGTTGCTTCGAAAATATCGTATTGGTGGAACGAGCAAATCTCCACCCGCCGACCGGCGGTCGCCAAGAGTTGGGTGGCGGCTTGGACCGGGCCTGAGGCGATAATGTCGTGGCGGGTTTCCCCGGATCGGGTCTTTATTGCCGCGGTGTAGTGAACTACTCCACCGGGCAGTTTTTCCTCGGAAAGGAATTGTAGCCGCAGGTCAGGGGTGGGGGAGTAGGTGGCGGCAAAGGTGCGCCACTGGAGGCCGTGGGCCTCTTGGCGCAACCCTCGGGGAAGCTGATGACCGAACCGGGCCAGGAATGGGTCGTCGGCGAATCTCCGCGTGGTTGAGGTGCGGCGAGGCTCCAAACCGAAATATATGCAGCGATTCTTATTGATAGCGGTAGCGATGGACATGTCGGTTCCTTTAGAAAAAATACAGTTACTCACAAAATGTTTTTATTTCTGGCGTGGCCGCCTATGGTGAGGCAATGCCACGCCAGAAAACTCTCGGCTAATGGTGAACCGCCATAGTCGTTGGGTTCCTTCGTGTGGGAACAAAACGCTACGTGATACAAAACAATAATCCGTACCACAATAAAAAGCAAAACGGAAGCCGTTTTTGGCTTCCGTTAAGTGCCCCCGCATGGGGGTGAATGTTGGGCGGTCTTATGAATGGTATGTGAGGAGGAACGCGGCCTCCGCAATGGCAATATTTTCAATCTCGGTGGGATCCACCGACTCATTGGCAGAGTGGATGGTGGTTTGCGGCTCCTCCACTCCGAAGAGAGTCAGCTCCGCCGAGGGGACGGCGTCGATAAGCTCGGCGCACAACGGAATCGAACCGCCTGCGCCAACCAACGTCAATTCCTTATTGTCATAGGCGCCGCGCAGACACTGGATAAACGTGGTGACCGCCGGGCCATCAATATTGGAGGAGAACGGATTATTCACATCCGACACCTGCACGCTCAGGCGAGCATTCCACGGCACATGCGAACGCAAATGCTTCGTCACGGCGGCCGCCACCTCGGAGGCGTCCATGCCCGGCGGCACCCGCAGATTCAGCTTTGCGCTTGCGGTTGCCGGCACCGCATTCACAGCCTCGGAAACCGGCGTGGACGTAAACCCGGTGACCGTGATCGCCGGTCGCGCCCACACCATGTCCGCCGGATTATCCGCCGAGGTGCCCATGATCTCCACTCCGTCCAGCACCCCGGCATCCTTGCGGAACGTCTCGGGATCATACTGGGCCCCCGACCACTTCTGGTCCACATCCACGCCGTCAATCTGGACGCGGCCATGCTCGTCCCGGAAGGAATCAATGAGGCGAATGAGGGCGGCGGTCGCATCCGGGGCGGCGCCACCAAAACTGCCCGAATGCACCGGGTTTTGCAGGGTATCCACCTGCACGGTGATCTGCGCCCCGCCCCGCAGCGAGGTGGTGAGGGTCGGCTCGCCCACCGCCGCATTGCCCGTGTCTGCGATGAGGATAACATCGGCGGCAAACAGCTCCGGCCGGGCCTTGATGAGCTCCGAAAGCTCCGCCCCGCCTTGTTCCTCCGACCCCTCGATGAGCACCTTAATTCCCAGGTCGGTGCCGCCCAGCTCGTTGACGGCACGTAGCGCGGCCAGGTGCATGACAACGTTGCCCTTGCAGTCCGCAGCCCCCCGTGCATACCAGCGGCCATTCCGCTCGGTGAGGGTGAATGGATCTGAATCCCACTTCGACGGGTCGCCGGCGAGCACTACATCGTAGTGGCAGTACAGCAGGACGGTGGGGGCGTCTCCCTTCGCAGGCTTGGAGGCGATGAACAGTGGTGCCGGCGTGTCCTCTTGGTATGTGGTGACCGTCAGCCCCACAGATTCGAACGCAGCCTTGACCCATGCGGCAGCGTGCGCGTGCTCTTCCACGAGCTCCGGCACTCCCTGCACAGAATTAAAGGATGTGATTTCCTTGAGGTCCGTGAAAATCCTATCGCGTTGCCCGGTGACGATAGGTCGCACCTTGGCGATTGTTTCTGTAGTCATAACTGAAAAGTGTAGTTGGGTCCCAGTATGTGCGGGGCCGGTTTCGCATTGCTTATCGACGCCATCCCGGTTCAAAGCGGCCCGATCTTCCCTCTGGGAGTTGTGTGCTGCGTTTTGTAGGATTAGTGCCCGGATTCGGGGCCAAATCTTGAGATATAGCAGCACAGTGCTCACCCATACGCACCGTGAACCTCGCAGCCCCGGAGAAGTGTGCTGCGATATCTCCAACCAAGAGGTGAATCTGGGCCCAAAATAGGCAATATCGCAGCACACATCCCTGGGCTGTGAGTCATTGAACTGGTGAGTGAACCACGTCACGTTCCTCTGATTCGGGGTTTGGGTTGTCTGACGAGTACTGTGCTGCGATATCTCGCAAATCGAGTCCCAAGCCCGGCCGAAAATCCAGATATCGCAGCACACTACTTTTGATGCGCCGGCGGGCGCGGGTGAGTGTGGGCGAATATCGGTGAGTGTGGGGGGACGCCGGCGGGCGCAGTTGTGTGTGCTGCGTTTTGTGGGATGAGGGCCTGGATTCAGGGTCGAAAATCCAGATATCGCAGCACAGTAGGCGAAACGCCTGGGGTTTCTGGGGCTGGAGGTGAAGGAGGGTCGCTTGGGGTTAGCCCGGGTCGGTGGGATCCAGCGAGGTTGCGTGGGCGCGGCCCGGGCGCGGTGTGCGGGGCTCGGAGGCTGGTGCCGGGAGGTGGGCGTCGACAAGCGAAGGTAGCACAAAACGCAATGGAAAGTTCGCCCTAAGCGTATTTCCTTGCACTCGGGGCTAGTGACTGCTAAAACGGATTTAGCACTTGAACAAGGACAGTGCTAACTAACAATCGGACAGAACATATATTAAGGAGTAACCCATGGCAAAGATCATTGCCTTTGACGAGGAAGCCCGCCGGGGCCTGGAACGCGGCCTCAACACACTGGCAGACGCAGTTAAGGTCACCCTTGGCCCCAAGGGTCGCAATGTGGTGCTGGAGAAGAGCTGGGGCGCCCCCACCATCACCAACGACGGTGTGTCCATCGCTCGGGAAATCGAACTCGAAGAACCCTATGAGAAGATCGGCGCCGAGCTGGTCAAAGAAGTAGCCAAGAAGACCGACGACGTGGCAGGTGACGGCACCACCACCGCTACCGTTCTGGCCCAGGCACTTGTGCGGGAGGGCCTGCGCAACGTGGCTGCCGGCTCCAACCCCATGGGTATCAAGCGCGGCATTGAAAAGGCCGTGGACGCGGTGACCAAGCAGCTGCTCGATAGCGCCAAGGAAGTAGAAACCGAGGAACAGATCGCTGCCACCGCCGGCATTTCCGCAGCCGATCCGGCCATCGGCGCCCAGATCGCCAAGGCAATGTATGCCGTGGGCGGGGGCAAGCTGAACAAGGAATCCGTCATCACGGTGGAAGAATCCAACACCTTTGGTGTGGAGCTAGAGGTCACCGAGGGTATGCGCTTCGACAAGGGTTATATCTCCGGTTACTTTGCCACCGACATGGAGCGCCTGGAAGCCGTGCTGGAGGATCCGTATATTCTTCTGGTTTCCGCCAAGGTCTCTAATATTAAGGACCTGCTGCCGCTGCTGGAGAAGGTCATGCAGACCGGCAAGCCGCTGCTGATTATTGCCGAAGACGTGGAGGGTGAGGCCCTGTCCACCCTGGTCGTGAATAAGATTCGCGGCACCTTCAAGTCCGTTGCCGTCAAGGCTCCTGGTTTCGGCGACCGCCGCAAGGCACAACTCCAGGACATGGCCATTTTGACCGGTGGCCAGGTCATTTCCGAGGAGGTGGGCCTGTCCCTGGAGACCGCCGACCTGCCGCTGCTGGGCCGTGCCCGCAAGGTTGTGGTGACCAAGGACGACACCACCATTGTGGAAGGTGCCGGCTCCCAAGACCAGATTCAGGGCCGGGTGAACCAAATCCGCGCCGAGATCGAGAACTCCGATTCCGAATACGACCGTGAGAAGCTGCACGAGCGTCTGGCTAAGCTGGCCGGCGGCGTGGCCGTGATTAAGGTTGGTGCCGCCACCGAGGTGGAGCTGAAGGAACGCAAGCACCGCATCGAGGATGCCGTCCGTAATGCTAAGGCTGCTGTGGAAGAGGGCATTGTTGCTGGCGGCGGGGTTTCCCTGCTTCAGGCAGCCCACGTGCTGGAGAACGACCTGGACCTGAATGGTGACGAGGCTACGGGCGTGAAGATTGTCCGTGAGGCACTCTCTGCCCCGCTGAAGCAGATCGCTTTCAACGCTGGCTTTGAGCCGGGCGTGGTCGCCGACAAGGTGTCCCACCTGCCCGCCGGCGAGGGCCTGAACGCCGCCACTGGCGAGTACGTGGACCTGATGGCCGCCGGCATTAATGACCCGGTGAAGGTGACCCGTTCTGCCCTCCAGAATGCCGCTTCGATCGCCGCACTGTTCTTGACCACCGAGGCCGTGGTTGCCGATAAGCCTGAGCCGCCGGCAGCCCCCGCAGTCCCTGGTGCTGACGAGATGGGCGGCATGGGCTTCTAAGCTTTACGACGCCCTTACGTCGGAAATCCCCCGCGTCCCTCCCCAAATGGGTGGGGTGCGGGGGGTTTATGTATAAGGTCACAAACCCCATGTGATTGGGGGGAATATGGGGCTTCAGGTTTGTGTCTTTGTCAGTTGATGGGTGCGGTTTTCCCTTGGTTATCTACCCCTAAATAGGGGAGATTGACGAAATTTTAACCCTAAATTTCCACGAAATCGGTCGCTCATTGTACGTTAATCTTTCCGGAGCGCACCCGCTTATGTATTCTTCTATTTCTGACTTATGTTCACCTTATTAACGCAGTTCAAATAGGGTTGTAGAAGATCTGCATGGGAATGTGTGGTCGAAAAATAATATTACGACTTGATTAAAGAAAACTTGACGATCTGGAATTCTATGGGCAGAATGAAAACCAAGACATCCGAAGCGGTGTCCACAAACTGGAAAAATTTTGGCCACAGAATTGTCATTGTTGGCCCCGTTGGAGGAGAGTATTTTTATGGATTACGGACAAATTGCTGAGCAGCTTGGCAACTTCAAGAAGTTCGCTGAGGCCATTGGTGGTATCTTCACCGAACTACCCAAGTTCCTCAACAACCTTGACAGCTTTGTTGGTGGTGGCCGCGGTAGCTCTGAGCTCGGCGAGACCAGCAGCATTCTGGGCAGCAGCAAGTAAGATTTTCGGAAAAACTGATCTTTAAAATATAAAAGGAGAATTGGACAATGGAACATCAAGGCTCTCTGGCTTCGCCCCTCGGTACTTGGGTCGCTCTTTCTAATGACGGCATCATCGGCACCTTCATTAAGGACCTACTGTTGCCGCTAGCTAAGCTCGCTGGTTGGGCAGGCGACCTGGCTTCCCTGGCGAAGTAAATCGCAAATAGTGAATAAAACCCGTCTGCGCATGTTGGGAGCTGCGGACGGGTTGTTCTCATATTTCGGCTAAGCTGGGCTAGGATGAACAGCTTGGATTTTGATCTCGAAACAGAGTGGCCCGAGTTGATGAAACTACTCACGCCACCCCAGTATTTTGCTATACGCAGAGCCATTGCGGCGGCCTGGCACGAAGGCTGGGACCCCAACCTCATGGATGTAGAGCTTCTGGTACGCTATATCCGTGACGAGGGGGAACTGCCCCTGCCCGCACCTATAGACGGGCCGGAAACGGAATACGTCTTTGACACCTGGGATTCTTACTTCCAACTGGGTGATCTTGGCCTGCCCGTTTTTATTAACTACTACAATGAAACCAACCCGCGGCTACTCCAACACAAGGAATTCCTCGCGGTGTGTGCCCGCAGTATCGAACTCGACTTAGGGCTCGCTACCATTGACCCCACCTTCGATGCCGCCCACCTTCAGACTATTCACTATTATCTCTTTGGTGACGTCTACCCGTGGGCCGGCAGGTTCCGCACGGTGAATATGAGTAAACCCGGGGGTGTGGCCTTTGCTGATTGCCAAAACGGGGAAGTCGAACGCTACCTCGATGACGTGCACCGGATTGCGGTGGAAACCCCCTGGTATCAGCTGTCTGGCCTTCAGTTCGTCGAAAAGTCCGCGGAGCTTTTCGCCTATCTCAATCAGGCCCACCCATTTCGGGAAGGCAATGGCAGGGCGGCGAAGACCTTTATGTGTGCGGTGGCCGCCGGGTCACCATACGATTTCGACTTCATGCGGGTCAACCCCATGGTGTGGAACCAGGCTTCCGCTGGCAGTAGCCCAGAACCATTCGAATACCACCCACACCCGGAAGCGTTGGTTCCGGTGTTTGATGCTGTGACAATTAGCCGTTAAAACATCCCAAATCGGGGTACTATCAATTTATGGCTGACTCTGATAACGATCTTCCCGTCATTGACCTTGCCGCAACCGAGGGGTACATCGTCGACGACACTGACGAAGACGATCCAGTGCTCCTCGCCCCGGATGGTACCCCCATTGATACGTGGCGGGAGAACTATCCGTACCAAAACCGCCTCACCAGGAACGAGTACGAGCACACCAAACGTGCCCTGCAAATCGAATTACTGAAATGGCAGAATTGGACTAAAGACACTGGTCAGCGCCATATAATCCTCTTCGAAGGCCGGGATGCGGCCGGTAAAGGGGGCACCATTAAACGCTTCAATGAGCATCTCAACCCCCGGGGGGCGCGCACCGTGGCCCTGGAAAAACCCTCCCCTAGGGAGTCCACCTCCTGGTATTTTCAGCGCTATATCCAGCATTTTCCCTGCGCCGGCGAGATAGTGTTTTTCGACCGCTCCTGGTACAACCGCTCCGGGGTGGAGCGGGTGATGGGGTTCTGCACAGAATCCCAGCATGCCGAGTTTTTGCGTGAGGTTCCCATGCTGGAGAACATGATCCTGGGCTCGGGGATTTCCCTCACCAAATTCTGGTTTTCGGTATCACAAAAGGAGCAGCGCACCCGGTTTGCGATTCGCCAGGTGGATCCGGTACGGCAGTGGAAGCTGTCCCCCATGGATTTGGCGTCGCTAGACAAGTGGGATGATTACACCCGCGCCAAAGAGGAGCAGTTCCGCTACACGGATACGGATGAGTCTCCCTGGATTACGATCCGCTCCAACGATAAGAAACGCGCCCGGCTGAATGCCATGCGGTTTATTTTGAGTAAATTCGAATACACGAATAAGGACCATGATTTGGTGGGGGAGCCGGATCCCCTAATTGTGATGCGGGGGCGTGACCAGATCGGTGATTGAGGTTGGGCGACCCTGGGTGGGCGTCGTCAAGCGTGAAGCTGCTAGTCTGCCTCGGCGGCAATGATTGCGTGAGCTAGTTTGCGTAAATGCTTGAGCTGCTTCGATGTGGACTCGTACAGGGCGGAATCCTCGGCCTGATTTACTAATTTACTGAGCTCAGCCTGCTGCCGCCGCCCGCGTTTTGTGGCACGCACAATCTGGCGCCGGCGATCCTTGGAATCCCGCTCCCGCTTCACCCAGCCCTTTTTCTCCAGGGCGTCCACGAGCCGCACCATGTCGGACGCATCATACGCAAGCACCTCGCACAACGCGGATTGGCTGGTGGCGTCCGTGGACATGAGGCAGCTCAAAACCCAATACTCCCGCAAGGACACGTGTTTCGCCGAAATTTGGGACTCCACCGCGTCCCGGGTGCGCCGCCGCAGTCGCTCCAATTGAAACGACGGCGATTCCAGCAGCTCGGTGGGGATCTCTAAATCAGCCATATGTTTAATACTAGGGCACGAAACCCACCACAATAAAACCCCCACACTGTGATGGTGCTGGGGGTTTCACAGGGTTTGAGGCTTGTGTGCCGCGTTTAGATGATGGATTGGGTGGATGCGATAGACACTGCGATGCTGGCTTGCTGGCCGGATACGGTTGCTTCGCTGCTGTTGCCCTTCTGGTCCTTCTTGAACAAGTCGGATAGGAATCCGAAGGGATCGCGGTGGGCATTAAAAACGCTGTTCAACGTTTACTCCTCACTTATTCTGCTGTGGTTTGTTGGCGGTGATTCATTCCTTACTAAACCCTTAAAATTGACAAACCGCAACTACGAAAATTCATATATAGCATTGGGGCGATAATATGATTCCACCCTCGCGGGTTATTTCTTGCTTACCTGCGTTTTTCCCTGCTTCACTGGTGGTAACTGTGGGGTGTGGATCACTGTTCGCGTTAATGTGATTTTGATTAATATACCCTGAATTTCCCTCGCTTTTCGACGCCTAAAGCTCCCCTCCCCAACCAAGCCACCCACCCCCACCCCGTTTGGTCCGTTTGGCCCGGCGCCGGCGCGCGGCCGCGTCCGCTCTTGCCCTGCCTGCTCTGGTCGGACATCACCTGGGTTCACCTCGCCCCGCGCCCGCTCGCCGTGCGTGCTGCGATATCTGGGTGTTTGGGTTGGGTTCGAGGCCTGATTCGTACGATATCGCAGCACACACAGACGTGGGATGTGATTTGCTGCCTGACGACGCCTCCACCTCCCGGCAGGGCGCTTATGCCGTACTGCGCTGTGTTGTGTGCTGCGTTTTCTAGGAATACAGGCTGAAATGGGGCCCTAAAACCCCAATATCGCAGCACACAGGACAGGACCCCAGGGGCCTAGGCGTTCCTGGAACTGGAGGGAAGGATAGGAACGTGTGAAACCCCGTTCGACAGAGGCGTGGGTAGGGGTGAATGTCTCACACTCTGTGGTTCAGTTCCCTTGATGAGGTCTGATGAGTACTGTGCTGCGATATCTAGATTTTTGGCCGGGTTTGGGGCTCGATTTGCGAGATATCGCAGCACAGTGCTCACCCATACACACCCATACACGCCGTGAACCCTGTGTAGTCCTAGTCCTAGTCCTGGCCCGGGCCCGGGTTGTGTGCTGCGATATCTCCCGCCAGGAGGCGAATTTGGGCTCAAAACAGGCAATATCGCAGCACACAGGACGAGGATTTTGCGGGTTTCTGAGACTTGTGTGGCTTGTGGGGCTTTTGGGGTTGCTGGTGAGGGAGGGGGCAGAATGCGCCGGTGCGACAATGCGACAATGCGGTAAACCCCGCTCGACAGGGGAGCGGGGCGGGGCCTGGCGCGGCGTGGCGGTGCAGCAGCAGGCGAAGGCGGGCTGGCTGCGGCTGCGGCTACGCGGTGGGCAGGCCGGCAGCAATCCAGGCCTCGGTGCCGCCGGAGATGTTGTGGATCGTAAAGCTTTGGGGCTTTAGGTGGGACTCCAAGGCTTTAGCGGCCTTAGCGCTGCGGCCACCTAGTTGGCAGATCACATAGACGTCCCTGGAGGTGTCTAATTCCCCGGAGCGCTCCACCACGGAGCCGAGGGGAATGTTGATGGCGCCTTGGGCGTGGCCCTGCGCATACTCGGAGGGTTCACGCACGTCAATGATTTGGGCGTCTGCTGGTACTTCGGATACGGTGACGTTGTTCATCTTCTATGGGGCTTCTTTCAATGAGCGGGGTGAGAGACCAGTGCCATATGTAGGTAGCTGGCTTCTCACCCCGAGCGGTGGGCGTCGTAAAGCTTAGGACTTGTAGCGGGCGATGGCTTCGGCGTGGATCTTTTCTGCCTCAGCTTTATTGCCCCAGCCGGATCCCGTAACTTCCTTGTTCGGCTCCAGGTCCTTGTAGTGCACGAAGAAGTGCTCGATCTCGTCGCGCTGGAACTGGGAAACATCCTCAATATCCTGCAGGTGTGCCCAGCGGGGATCGTCAATGACACACAGGAGCTTGTCGTCGCCGCCGGCCTCGTCGGTCATTTTGAACACGCCGAGCACACGGGCAGGCACGATCACGCCCGGCAGCACCGGCTCAGGCAGAATCACGAGGGCATCCAGCGGATCGCCGTCCTCGCCGAGGGTGCCGTCAATGAACCCGTAGTCGAGCGGATAGGCCATGGGGGTAAACAGGTAGCGGTCCAGGTAAATCTTGCCGGTTTCGTGGTCTAGCTCGTATTTATTGCGGGAACCCTTGGGGATTTCGATGGTTACTTCAATGCTCATGCGGCACTCCTTTGCAGCTGTGTGGTGGGCTTTCCACCCTCGGATATTCTACCCCGCTATGCGCTGCGTTAGTCTATAAGAGATGAAAAACGCAAAATGGTGGGTGGCGACCGCAGTGGCCACCGTAGCAGTGGTAGCAACTGCGGTGACCGGTGTGATTGTGACCGATAAAAACCGGCTCTATTACGATCCAGCGCCACAGCTTGTCGACGCTAAACCTGTCGCATTCCCCCTCAAAAAACCGGATGGCGAACCCAACCTTGCCAACCTCGCCCCCATGCTTGACGACGCGCGCCTCGGCAAAGCCTCCATCCAATTCCGGGACGTTACCACCGGCAATGTTGTGCTGGCCAAAAACCCGCAACTGCCCCTCCTGCCTGCATCCTCCACCAAGGTTTTGACCGTCAGCGCAGCGCTTCTCAAGCTCGACCTGGACGATAGAATCACCACCCGGGTTGTGCAATCCGGGTCCGATATTGCCGTCATTAAGGCTGCCGGTGACGTCTGGATGACCTACGAAACCATCAAAGACCTGGCCGAACAAATACGCAAAAACCTCCCTGGCGTGAAGCAAGTCCAGATCGACACCTCTGCCTGGACCGCCCCCAGCTTTATAGAATCCTGGGGACGCGAAAACATTACCGAAGGCTTCATTGCCCCCATGGAACCTGCCATGATCTACGGCGCCCGCCTGAATGGAGCCCGCAGTGGGGATGTGCCCAGGTCAAACACCCCGGCGCTCGACGTGGCTGGTGCCGTGGCCCGGGAACTCGGCGTGACCGCGTTCTCCAAGGCCGAAGGCACTGTCCCTGCGGGCGAGGGCGTGAAGGAGCTGGCCAAGGTGGAATCCCCAACCCTGCGGGAGCGCATTGAAAAACTCATGGAGACCTCGGATAATGTCATGGCCGAGGCCGTGGGCCGGGAACTCAGCGGCAGCGATCCGGTGGGTGAAACCCTCCGCATCTTGGGGGAGCATTTCCAAATTCCCGCCGACCTGAAAATTTTCGACAATTCCGGCATGTCCAAAGCTAATCGAATTCCCGCCGAATTCCTGGACTCCCTGATGTTCGCCGCCGCCAAGGACAACTCCCGGCTCTCGGCCATCCTGGCCACACTCCCGGTTGCGGCCGGGACTGGCACCCTGGAATCACGCTACACAACCCTGCGGGGTCGCGGATATGTTCGAGCCAAAACCGGCACCCTGACTGATACTTCTGCCCTGGTGGGGACAATATTATCCGAATCCGGCCGAGTGTATACCTTTGCGATTATCTCCAATGACGCTCCGATCCTGGAGGCGCGGTCGGCCATGGACGAGCTGGCCAGTGCGGTCCGATCCAGCTAGCTAGGCATTCGTAGAGGGAGGGGATGCCAATGACATCGCGGGAGGAATCGGCGCCGCTTGGGCGAGGGCGAGGGTCGGGTTTGGGGCGGGGGCCGGCGCAGGCGCAGGCGCCAGGACAAGCGCAAGCAGGGGCGAAGCCGGCACCGGGACAGGCAGGAGAACCGCCGGCACTAACACAACAGGTACAGACACCCGCACTGGCGGCACCAGCAGGTTCAGGGATGCCCCGGCGGCCTCAGCCCTTCTGGCCGGATCGCAGCCCGGCCTTCCTGAAGCTGCGTCGAGCAGTGCGGGCATTGGCTTCTTCGGAGGATCCGGTACTGATCGGGCTGTCCGGCGGCGCGGATTCCCTCGGCCTGGTCGCGGCGGCCCTGGCGGAGGGGAGAGATGTGTTGGCCCTGTGTGTTGACCACGGATTGCAGTCGGATTCCGCGACGGTGGCGGATCGGGCGGTGGCGATGGCCCGCAGCCTGGGGGCTGAGGCTCGGAGTGTGAAAGTGCAGGTCAAGCCGGGGAATATTGAGGCCCAGGCGCGAGAGGCTCGCTACAAGGCGCTCATGACCGCCGCCGCGGCGGAGAGTAGGTCGGTTTGGGTGGCCCACACCATGGATGACCAGGCGGAAACCTATCTGCTGGGCAGTCTTCGGGGGCGTGCGGTGGGGATGCCGGTGTCCGGCACTGTGATCCGTCCGTTTTTGAGCGTGCGCCGGGCGGACACGGTTGCGGCCTGCGCGGAGTTGGGGCTTGAGGTGTGGCATGACCCCATGAATGCTGATCCGCGGTTTCGCCGCGTGCGGGTGCGCACCGAGGTTTTGCCCCTGCTTGCAGACATCCATGGCGGCGACCCGGTGCCTCCCCTGGCAGCGGCCGCGTCCCTGGCGCGTGATGATGCCGCGGCCCTGGATGCGCAGGCGATTGCTACGGCTCAGGTTGCGGAGATTGCCTGCCTGCCTGTTGCGTTGCGTCGTCGCGCGTACCTGGCATTGGTGGATGCGCCCTTGGGGCCGCGGCATTTGGAGGCGATTGATTCCCTGGTGATGGATTGGCATGGTCAGGGCCCGGTGGCGGTGGCGGGGTTCCAGGTGCGTCGCCAGGGTGCGGAGCTCCGCGTTATTCCTCGTAGCACATAAGCATAAGTCTGCCAGGCCCGCCCGTTGCCGTGTTGTGTGCTGCGTTTTCGGCTTTTTAGGCTCGCCCCGAGCCCTGTTTTGTTCGATATCGCAGCACACAGGCCAGGTTTTGCGTCTGCCCCTAGGTCATCCGGCGGGTACTGTGCTGCGTTTTCTGGTTTTTAGGCCAGGTTTGGGCTCTGTTTCGCCTAATATCGCAGCACACAGACGCGGGTCTTGGCTTTATGCTTGTCGACGCTCACCTGTCGGCACCGCACTACCCTTCATCCTCACCCCCTCACCTGTTGCCGGTGTCTCATTCTCTCTCCGCCCGCCGCCCGCCGCCCTCGCCGATCTGTGTGCTGCGTTTTCTGGTTTTTAGGCCCGCCCCGAGCCCTGTTTCACCCAATATCGCAGCACACAGGCAGGGTTTCGCGTCTGCCCCTAGGTCATCCGGCAGGTACTGTGCTGCGTTTTCGGGGAATTAGGAGTGAAATAGGGCTGAAAAAGCAAGATATCGCAGCACACAGACCAAGAAGGGACGCCGCGTGGATGGAGGCACAGGTGCTAGGCGCGGATGCGGGCGCCAGGGTTCGGGGTGTGTGGAGGCGCGTGGAAGCGCGTAGAAGCGGCACATAGGGTCTGGGAGAGGGGCTGCGGGAATGCTGTATGGGGTGAGGGTTAGCCGGAGAAAAAACGTCCTCACCAGGGGAAATGGGTAGCATATTTACTATTGATGGCAAAAATAATAACAGTTTGGGAACAGTCCGTAGAAATAGTTGCCAAGTAGTGTGGCACGCGGGCAATCTGGAGGTAGCCGACAACTTACCCACCCCTCATGCCCATACGTAGGTGCATTATGACCCCCACATCACGTCCCGACCCCCATCTGGAAAATGTGCTGCGGCGAATGCCGGATGCCCCAGCTGCCCGGAAGAAGGTCACCAGCAGGCCGGGGTGGTATAGGGCCAATGTGGAGGTGACCCGGCGGGTTTATGTGGATCGGGGCTGGTTCAATGGGTTGCGGAACTTTGAGCGTCGTAAAGTGAGAGCGTGGGCGGTTGCGCGCAGTGTGAAAACCGCGGTGTTGTGTGGAATGTCTGCGGCGGAGATTTATGGCCTGCCCATTCTCAACCGGAACCAGTACGAGAACGTGGAACTGTGCCTGCCCGAACACCGGCGGCCGCCCAGCCGGCGGAAATGGCGAGACCACACCGTCTACCGGGACAAATACCTCGCGCAGACCGATATTGCCATGGTCAATGGGGTGTATGTCACCACCATTCCCCGCACCTATGTGGATATTCTGCTCTACCACGGCGAGCTTGAAGCCCTCGTGTTTATCGATGGCGCGCTGCACGAAAGACGCACCACCCGCGCTGAACTGCACCGCTACCTTGCGAGCAGACGTGGCCAGTGGGGGATTCGGCGGGCGCGAAACCTGCTTGACGACGCCACCGGACTGACCGAAAGCCCATACGAAACCGTGGCGCGCTGGCTGCTGCGTGGGGTGGAAAAACAGCTCGGTATCACCGAAATCGTGCCGCAAGCCTGGTTCAGCACCCGCTCGCGCCAGGGAAAACTGCAGCGGCGCCGGGTAGATTTGCTGGTCAATGGGTTTCTGGTCATTGAGATTGATGGGCTTATTAAATACGACGAACGATTTTTGCAGGAACGGGGAGTGACGTATCGGCAGGTTATGGAGGATGAACGGCATCGGGAACGGCAAATCCAAAACCAGGGATACCAAGTATTGCGGCTAGCTCCGGGGGAGGTGTGGCGCGATCTTATTGCTAAAGTGACGGAAATCATGAAGCAGAACCCTCAGCGAGTTTCGCCAAAGAAGCACTTTCTGCCGTGGGCGGCTTAGGCAATAAATTTGGGGCGATAAATAGGGGTGACGGGCATGGGCGAAGTATGCGCGGATTACGGGTAGTTTGCTGGTAGGGCGCTGGTGGGGTGCGGGAAGCACCTGGGTGTACCTCAAGTGGTTGGTAATGGCCTTCTAAACATGGCAGACTTTGGAGTATTGCGATTTTATTACAATTCTGTGAGAGGGCCTGCGATAAGCATGACTATTCTGCAAAATGATAAAAACTTCGACGTGCCACCGAACCGCTACGGCGATGACGTGGAATCCGTCCTTATCAGCGAGGACACGCTTCAAGCCCGCATTCAGAAAATGGCCGATCAGGTTTCCGACAAATATCGTGACTCCGACAACGACCTGATTTTAGTGTGTGTGCTGAAAGGGGCGGTGTTCTTTATCACCGATTTCGCGCGCGCACTGACTATCCCATCGCAGGTAGAGTTTATGGCAGTGTCATCCTATGGGAATTCCACAACATCATCCGGTGTGGTGCGAATCCTCAAAGACTTGGACCGTAATATTGCGGGTCGAGATGTCCTCATTGTCGAAGACATTATCGACTCTGGTCTGACCCTCAGCTGGCTAGTGCGGAACCTCAAAAACCGTAAGCCCAAGTCTTTGGAGGTGGTGACATTGCTGCGTAAACCCGAGGCCATCACCGCTAAGGTTGAGCTTTTGGATGTTGGGTTTGATATTCCCAACGAATTCGTCATTGGTTATGGTCTCGACTATATGGAACGCTACCGTGACCTACCTTGGGTGGGAACCCTCCAACCACGTGTGTATGCGGAGAGCTGACACGGGAACTACTGCGCGCCATGGGAACGTTAAATCGTTAAAGTATGCACGAAAGTATGAAAACAAAGCCAATAGGTGAGTAAACGTGAAGAATAAAAAAATTATTCAAATTGGTGCTATCACGGCGATAGCGCTAATTTCCCTCTATCTGATTTCCCTATTGAGCTCCACCACCCGTGGTTTCGTCAATGTGGAGACCTCAGTGGCCATGACGCAATTAAAGAAGAATAACGTCACCGAGGCCAACATTGATGATCGGGAACAACGCCTCCGCCTCAAACTCAAACAGGGTATTGAGCATGATGGTAAACAGAACGTTACCGAAATCATGACGCAATATCCGGCGCGGACCTCCCCAGACATTTTTAAAAAGGTAGAGGCCTCCAAAACCGATAAATTCACCACCAATGTCACCCAAGACAGCATCCTCGTGCAGATGTTGAGCTATATCCTGCCCATGCTCATTGTCTTTGGGCTGATTTTATGGTTCTTTAGTCGCATGCAAGGCGGGGGCATGGGCATGTTTGGGTTCGGCGGCAACCGCGCCAAAGAACTCACCAAAGACATGCCCACCAATACCTTCGCCGATGTTGCTGGTGCCGACGAAGCTGTCGACGAGCTCCAGGAGATCAAGGACTTCCTCCAGGACCCCTCCCGCTATGAGGCCCTAGGGGCGAAAATCCCCCGCGGCGTGCTGCTCTATGGCCCGCCGGGTACCGGTAAAACCCTCTTGGCCCGCGCCGTTGCCGGGGAGGCCGGTGTGCCGTTCTACTCCATTTCCGGTTCCGACTTCGTGGAAATGTTTGTTGGCGTGGGCGCATCCCGGGTCCGGGACCTCTTCAAGCAGGCTAGGGAAAACAGCCCCTGCATTATCTTTGTCGACGAGATTGATGCCGTGGGTCGCCAACGCGGCTCCGGCATGGGCGGCGGCCACGATGAGCGGGAACAAACCCTCAACCAGCTGCTTGTCGAGATGGATGGCTTCGGCGATCGTGAAGGCGTGATCCTCATGGCCGCCACCAACCGGCCCGACATTCTGGACCAGGCGCTGCTGCGGCCCGGCCGGTTCGACCGGCAGATTCCGGTCACCAACCCCGACCTCAAGGGTCGTGAGGCCATCCTCAAGGTGCACGCCGAGGGCAAGCCGTTTGCCAAGGATGTGGATCTGGCCGCGCTCGCCCGCCGCACTGCCGGCATGTCCGGCGCCGACCTGGCCAATGTGCTCAACGAGGCTGCCCTCCTGACGGCACGCATTGGGGGCAATGTTATTACTGCCGACGCCCTAGAGGAGGCCACCGACCGGGTGATCGGCGGCCCCCGTCGTTCTTCGAAGGTCATTTCGGAGAAAGAAAAGAAAGTCACCGCATACCACGAGGGTGGCCACACCCTGGCCGCTTGGGCCCTCAAAAATATCGAACGTGTGTACAAGGTCACCATTTTGGCTCGTGGCCGCACCGGTGGGCATGCCATGACCGCCCAGGAAGACGACAAGGGTATGTATAACCGGGATGAGCTCTATGCCCGGTTAGTGTTTGCCATGGGCGGCAGGGCCGCCGAGGAGCTGGTGTTTGGTGAGCCCACCACCGGGGCCAGCGCCGACATTGAGATGGCCACGAAGATCGCCAAGTCCATGCTGGTGGAGTACGGCATGTCCCCCTCGCTGGGTATGGTGAAATACGGTGACGAACAGGGTGATCCATTCATGGGCCGCGGCGGTCAGGGGCAGCTGGAATACTCCCAAGACACGGCGGCCCTCATCGACCGGGAAATGAAGTTCCTGCTAGACAAGGCGCATTCCGATGCCTACGAGATTTTGTCCGAGTACCGGGATTATTTGGATAAGCTGGCGGAAAAGCTCCTGGAGAAAGAAACGCTGCGCCGGCCGGATCTCGAAGCGCTCTTTGACGGAATCACCCCGCGGGAAGTCGGCGAGGTATTCCCGGGTGAAGACTATCGGTTCCCCCGCCAGGTTGGTCGGGAGCCGGTGAAGACCCCCACCGAGCTGGCCATCGAACGGGGCGAGGAGCCACCGAAGCCGTTTAGCCTGCTGGAGGCTTCCAAGGCAGCCCGCGCTAAGCGGGCAGCCGAGTTGGAGGCGATGAAGCGGAAAGAAGAGGCTGGACTGGCCGGCGCCGGGGCAGGAGCTGGCGCCGGGGTCGGTGCGGGTGTGAACGCGCCCAATGGATTTGGCGCAAACTTTAATTCTGGCGGCCCCGGTGGTTCTGGCGGCCCGAATGGTGGCAGCCCCCAGGGTGGGCCCAATGGGCTCAACGGCCCTGGTAGTGGCCCCCAAGGGCGTGGTGCCGGGCCGCAGCCACAACAACCACAACAGTCGCAGCAACAACAGCAGCCACAGCCGCAGGTGCCGCAGAACCATAATGGCCAGCAGGGCGGCTCGCATAGCGCCGGGGCTGAGGTCGGGTCTGGTGCCGGCAATAATCAGAAGCAGAAAACATCACTGTCCCGCTCCGTGCTGGGTGCGAGCGCCAGGCGGCTGATTGAGCGGCCCAATAGCGACCGGAGTGATCGAGGTAATCGAGGCGATCGGGGTGGCCGGAGCGATGGTTTGGGTGGATCCTTAGGCGGGGCACACGATAAGAGTCAGCAGCAATCCGTTTCCCAGAATGCGGCCGGCATGCCGCAGGGGCCGGCGTCGCAAAGCCCGCAGGGAGAGAAGCCTGGTGAGCGGCGTTACGCCGGAAGCCCGCCGCCCGCTGGTTGGACGGTGCCGGGGGATCGCGCCAATAACCCCTACGCGAATTCGGCGCAGCGTCACAGCGCGCCGGTGCCCCCGGAGGAGGAGATTGGTTTCCGCCTCCCGGAGAATGAGCGCACCGAACACCCGTGGCGCGATGAGGAGCCGAAAACCGATTCTTCGTCGCAGTCCCAGTCTCAATCTCAGTCGCAGCATTTCCGCAGCTGGGACAAGCAGATGCGGGATAACCAGGCGACCGACATCTTTGACCGGTTCCCCAATGATGACGACAAGAGCGAAGGAAAGCACCGTTAATGGCACAAGAGTTCGAACGGGCTGAGCCTGGTTGGGAGCAGTCGTCGGTGTCACAAGGGGTGGATCATGAGCGGGCGGAGCGTGCCGTCCGGGAGCTCCTCTTGGCCATCGGCGAGGATCCCGACCGCGAGGGGCTGCGGGAAACCCCTGCTCGGGTGGCGCGTGCCTATGCCGAGATTTTCGCCGGTCTGCACACGGACCCCACCGCCGTGCTGGATCGCACTTTTAGCGAGGATCACCGGGAACTCGTGGTGGTGAAGGATATACCTATCTATTCCACCTGCGAGCATCATTTAGTGCCGTTTTTCGGCAAGGCGCACATCGGCTACATTCCGGGGGAGTCCGGCAAGGTGATCGGTCTGTCCAAGCTCGCACGGGTGGTCGATCTGTTCGCCAAGCGTCCACAGGTTCAGGAGCGCCTCACCCGGCAGGTAGCAGATGCGTTAGTGGCTAAGCTGGAGCCGCATGGGGTGATTGTGGTGATTGAATGCGAACATTTGTGCATGGCCATGCGGGGGATTCGTAAGCCGGGAGCGGCTACGGTAACGTCCGCGGTACGTGGTGGTTTTGCGCATTCCGCGAAGTCGCGGGCCGAAGCATTAAGTTTGATTCGGGGGTAGATAAGTGTTCGAACAAGCGGGTCGCCGCACCCAGGTGATGGGGATTCTCAATGTGACCGAGGATTCCTTCTCTGATGGTGGGCGCTATATTGACTTCGACAAAGCTATCGAACACGCATTCGCGTTGCGTGATGTGGGTGCGGACCTCATTGACGTGGGCGGCGAATCTACCAGGCCGGGGGCGGTGCGCGTGTCCGAAGCGGTCGAACATGCGCGCGTCATTCCGGTCATCACGGAGCTGAGTCGGGCGGGCATTGTCACGTCCGTGGACACCATGCGGGCGAGTGTCGCGTCCGCTGCCGTTGCGGCCGGGGTCTCCCTCATCAATGACGTTTCCGGTGGTCAGGCCGACCCCAACATGCTGCGGGTCATGGCCGAAGCGCAGGTTCCCGTCTGCCTCATGCACTGGCAAACCGACCGCTTCGGCGATGCGTCCGGGGCGCATCATGGGGAGCATATCATCGCCGATGTTCGAACGCATTTGCTATCACTTGTCGACGCCGCAACGCGGGCGGGAATCGACCAGTCCCGAATCTGCCTCGACCCCGGCCTCGGCTTCGCCAAGACCGCCGACAATAACTGGAGCCTATTGCACCACCTGGACGAGATCCAGGCCCTGGGCTTCCCGCTCCTCATCGGCGCCAGTCGAAAACGCTTTCTCACGGAATTGGGCGGCGACCGGGACGCCGCCACCGCCGCGGTGACCGCCATCGTCGCTCACCAGGGGGTGTGGGCGGTGCGGGTGCACGACGTGGCCGGCTCCGCCATGGCCGTGCGGGTGGCAGAAAGGATACTCTCTGGTGGCCGATCGAATTGAACTGACCGGGCTGAAAGCCCGCGGCTATCACGGGGTGTTCCCGGAAGAAAACCGCGACGGCCAGGACTTCCTGGTCGACCTCATCTGCTGGCTCGACGCCACCCGCGCCGTAGAGACCGACGACGTGGCAGACACCATCAACTACGCGGACTTGGCCGAAATCGCCCACCAGGTCATCACCGGGCCGCCCTATAATCTTATTGAAAAAGTAGCTGGTACCATTGCCAATATCATCATGGCGCGCTATGAGCAGCTGTATGCGGTGGAGGTAACCGTGCATAAACCCCAAGCCCCGATCCCGCGGGATTTTACGGATGTGGCAGTGGTGGCCCGCAGGTCCCGGAGGCGCATATGATTCGGGCCGTGTTATCCATTGGGTCGAACATGGACGACCGCTACGCACTGATAGAAACTGTATTCGAGGAGTTCCGGGATGAAACCATTGCTCAGTCCCCGATCTACTCCACCCCACCTTGGGGGGTGCCGGACCAAGACGAATTCCTCAATGCGATCCTTATCGTCAATGTGGCCCAAACTCCCAGGGAGCTATTGCGTCGTGGGCAACGCCTAGAGGCGGCGGCGGAACGCCGGCGCACCCGCAAGTGGGGGCCCCGCACATTAGACGTGGACATTATTCAAGTGATCGACGCCAATGGTGTCGAACTGGTGTCCGAGGACCCGGAGTTGATTTTGCCGCATCCTTGGGCGCGGCATCGGGCGTTTGTATTGGTGCCCTGGTTGGCGGCCGACCCGGAGGCCCGGTTGCTGGGGGTTCCGGTGAGGGAGATCGTCGAAAAGCTCGATATTGCGGACGTAGAGGCGGTGGTTGAAGCGTGAAAACCACCTCAATAACCGCTCTCGTGGGGGTGGGCGGATTTTGCGCCGCCGCCACATTGATTGCAATACAAAACCTCTATAATGTTATGTCCACCGTTCCCATCTCTGTGGGGCTCACGCTCCTCATTATGGCCGTCTTGTGCTGCATGTTAGCCTGGCGGGTCAAAGGGCAAATCAAAGACAATCGAATCGGTTTTGATCGTAGCCAACTAGAACCCACTCGGGTGGCAACCTTTCTTATCATTGGGAAAACATCGGCATGGACGGGGGCAATTTTTTCCGGAATCTATGTGGGCATGGGAGTGTATGTCATTCCCCGAATGGGCGACCTTGTTGCCGCAGCTAACGACGCTCCCGGTGTGATTACCGCCGCCATTGGGGGCGTGGTGTTATGCGCCGCCGGACTGTGGTTAGAACGTGCTTGCGCCGCCCCGCCTCCAACAGATGGTGATAGTGTCAGGTAGCTTGGTATTTATGAGTGTGCTATCAGAAGACCATGGCTTCGCACAACAGGACGATGCCCCCGCGACCCGCGATACCGGCCAGCTCCTTTTAGTTGGCCTGGTTGTTTTAGCGCTGGCTGCCAGTGTCATCATGATGCTCACTGGCAATATCAACCTGCTGAAAGTCGCGTTGCTTGCCGCATTGTGGGCCGCTGTTTTTGGCATCTTCCTTACGTATTTCTATCGCAATAAACTCAGTGAACAAAAACTAGAACACGAAAACCAGATCGAACAGGCTCGCCTGGCATTCCACGCGGAACAGGCGGCGCGAGAATTAGAATTAGAACAACGAATTACCGAAAAAACTAACGACGCTACGCAGGAGACCCTCGATAAGATCAAGGATCAATTAGACAATCTGCGGAGCCAATTAGAAATGCTCTCCGGGGTGAGCTTCGAAGAACCCACCATGATTAGGGCCGAGGCGCACCGAATTAAAGAGATTAAAGAAATCAGTGCTAGCGACGGCATGGACTACGGATCCGTGGACTTTGACACCACCACATCCGACCACGAGATGGCCGAGGACTACCGTGAGTCCGATGATGTTTCGGTCGATTCCGACCAGTTCAATAATGCCAGGTTTGGGACTTATCCCACCTTTACCGGCTCCGGCAGCAATGCCACCGACATGACCGACGTATTTAGCCATGTCCCGGATCCCGAACCGGAATTTGACCCCGATGCCGAGTGGGATGAGTCCAAACACTTTAGCGAATTCCCGGTCGAAACTGCCACGAATAATTCCAACATGGAGGACTCCGCCGTCGACGGCGAGCCCATCCCTACCGACTACGATCTTCCCAGCTATAGCTCCTGGGAGAGCAACCGTTATGCTTCGGAAAACTCCGAAGACGCCGAGGTGGAGGAGCCCACCGGGTCATTCCCCGCCAACGCCGATGTCAACGCTAATGCCAGCGGCAGCGACAGCGGCCGTAGCGGTGGCGCCCATTCCAGCCCCGACAATTCCGGTGCGTCTACCAGCGGGTATGGTGCCGATTTCAGTGCCGCCCGCCTGCAAAACATTTACGGTCGAAGCGCTGCTTCCTCCCAGGGTGCCCAGGCGACCCAGGGATCCCGGGCCGCCCAGGGTGCCCAGGGGTCGCAGTCTTCGGGTGGTCACACAAGCCACAGGGGCAGCGATTCCTTTGCATTCGGGAATTCCAGCAATGCAGCAAACGCCACCACTGGTGAAACCGACAGCCGCCACACTACCAACGCCCGCAGCAATGACGCTAATACCCCCAATCGGGCGACCTACCCGAATTTCGCCATGCCTAGTGGCTCACAGGAAAACACCGACTACTCGGCCTCGAATCAAGACAATCGGGGCAGCCACCGCAGCGGCGGGCATTCCACGGATTCCAATCAGACCAGCTTCAGCTACTCCAACTATGGGTCCAGCGGATATTCCTCCCCCGACTATTCCGCCCCGGCCGCCAATTCGAATAATGATTCGGCCGCCACGGTGTATGAAGCTCCCAGTTCCTCAGGGTCGTCGTACGCCTCCCCGAACTGGTCGTCGACAAGCTCGGCGGTGGGGGATTCCGCGACCACCGACTCCACCGATTCCGCTGGTAGTCAGCAGGACACCGGCAGTTGGCGGCAGCGGGTGGCTGCCGGGTCGACCCCGAGCGAGGGCGGCGGGCGGCGTCGTAAGCAAAGCGAACCCGAGCCGGAGCCACAAAACCACCGGGGCTCGCATCGGCGACCCGAACAAGAAGCCGAAGATACGCGGCACGGGCGGCGGCGTCGGGACGAAGGCGGCGGGCTGAGCGTTGCGGATCTGCTGCGGCGAAATGACGGCTAATGACCCAGCAACCATACCGTAGGCCGCCTAGGCTACGCATCGCACAACTCGGGGCCATATTTGATGCTAGGGATTTCATGCAAGGACTGCGGTCCCAGGGCCATGCGGTGTTTGGGGGACCGCATGCCGTGCCGCAAGCCGACATGGTTGTATTCAAGTTGATGGATGTGAAATCGCTGATGCCATGTGTGCGGCCCGGACAAATTCTGATCCTGGTCGATTTCTGCCATTCGCTTGAGGTGCTCGAACCATTGGCAGCCCAGGGTTGTCACACAATTGTGCTCATGCCATTGGCGCCCAATCGCTATGCTTTCTTAGCGGATCAGGAAATATCGACTGTTGTCATGGAGCTCCTCACCACGGAATTAGCAAGCGTGTGTGAGCATGTTCCCGCGGAGCGGCAGCAGGAATTTGTTGCCGGTTTTGTGCTCAGCCAGCTTGCCAGCGAGGTATATCAGCTTGGGGCCACGCTACAAGACCCCAGCGGAAACTCGGTGAGCAGCATCCTCGGCCCCAATTCCGAACCGGCCGAACCGCCTGGACCTGCCAAGCAAGATTTGCCGTCGTGGCTATCAATAACACCACACCAGCCCAAGCAGCGGGATTCGCAAGAGCAAGAGCATCCTGACACTAATGCTGCGCAACCCGAGCAGTCACAGGAGCCGCACGAGGACGAACGGCCGCTGCTGCCCAGGCAGCTTCTCAGGGAACACTATCTTGCCTGGTGCGCCGAGGCGCTGCCCACTGACCACGCACGTTCCGTGTTTTACACCCTGCTCTACTATGGTTTGTTGCAACACAACACCAAGCCGGAAAATCTGGTGGCATGGGCAAAGAAGCAACAGGAGCGGTACGGTGGCCTTTGAGCGTCGACAAGCAACACGCATAACCAGCGCCCGTCACATAACAATGCTGGCGAGCGCCATGAAAAAACGGGGCACGCCCGTGGTGCTCGTCCCATT
>ERZ773050.135-NODE-135-length-45318-cov-5.282438_pt1 | contig 45318 bp, 54 predicted proteins | sample MGYA00580632_ERZ773050 | MGnify/ENA primary metagenome ERZ773050 (study PRJEB29015, sample SAMEA2738123) | human oral metagenome | biome: human oral; feature: human-associated habitat; material: saliva | place: China | collected 2166 ... | reverse complement strand
CAAGGGTGAAATCCCTGGTGTAACAAAGAGTAGTTGGTAAGGAAGGAGACCAGATATGTCAATGCAAACTACAGATCCAATCGCCGACCTTCTGACTCGCATCCGTAACGCGAAGATGGTTGGTAAAACCGAGGTTCGCGTGCCGGCAAGCAAAATGAAGCATGTTATTGCTACCCAGCTGCAAAAAGCTGGCTACCTGGCAGACGTTGCTATGGTAGATGGCAAGCCACGTGGCGAGCTGGTAATTACTATCAACCAGCCTAGTGAGCCTGCTGCTATTACCGAGATTACTCGTGTTAGCAAGCCTGGCCGCCGCGTGTACGTTAAGTCGGCCGAGATTCCTAAGGTAAAATCTGGCCGCGGTATCGTACTGATTAGTACTAGCCAAGGTGTGATGACCGGCCAGGAAGCCGCTCGCCAAAAGCTTGGTGGTGAGTTACTGCTCAAGGTATACTAGCCACTCATCGTAGGCGATTCTGCGCACCCCATTACTACGGTAGTGGGGTGTTTGGCTATTATGTCGGATATTTGCAAGGCTGGCAATAGACTGATATGATCGGAGTAGGAAGGGGAAACTATTATGGATAATGTACCATGGGTATTTTTAGCAGCAATGGTTATATTGGTAGGTGCACTAGTACGAGCCTGGCGCAGCAGCAAGAATAATTCGTAAGTAACCCTTGTGCGGCTTGCTTGGTTTTAGTATAATAGGCTAGTTATTACTACGTGTGAGTGGTTTGTGGCGCCCATTATTCGCTGCGGCCCCATACATAATGAAAGAAAGGTACCTATGAGTCGAATCGGAAAACTACCAGTAGCAATTCCGGCTGGCGTGACAATCACGATCGATCAAGAGGCTATCACCGTCAAGGGTCCTAAGGGCGAGTTGATGGTGCCACACTTGAGCGACGTGACCGTGACGCAAGACGACGGCGCGCTTAAGGTTGAGCGCCATAACGACGAGCGTATTGCAAAGGCCCAGCATGGCTTGCAGCGATCGCTGCTTAACAATGCTGTGGACGGCGTGACGAAAGGCTTTGAAAAGAAGCTGCAGGTCAACGGCGTGGGCTTTCGTGTTAGCGGCGGCGGCCAAGCCATCGAGATGGCGCTTGGCTTTAGCCATCCGGTAGCATACACTGCACCAGAGGGCATCACGCTGACAGTTAATAAAATGGAAATTACCGTTGCTGGTATAGACAAGCAAAAGGTTGGCCAGGTTGCAGCAGAAATCCGCGCCCTGAAGAAGCCAGAGCCATACAAGGGCAAGGGTATTAAATATGCCGATGAGGTTATCCTCCGTAAGGCAGGAAAGGCAGGTAAGTAATTATGGCTGATTTGCAGAAGAAACTACATAATAAGCGCCTGCGTAAGAATCGTGTTCGTGCCCGCGTTAGCGGTACGGCTGAGCGCCCTCGCCTTACGGTAACGGTAAGCAACAAGCACATTAGTGCCCAGCTGATTGATGACCAGGCTGGCCGCACACTGGCTGCTGCAACAACAGTCGGTGCAAAAGCAAGCGGCACAATGACAGAGCGTGCTGCTGGTGTTGGTACATCGCTTGCCAAACAAGCCAAAAAAGCAAAGATTAACGCAGTTGTGTTTGACCGCAATGGTCGCCAGTACGCTGGCCGCCTGAGTGCTCTGGCAGATGCTGCACGTAAGGAAGGATTGGAATTCTAGTATGGCAGAACAACGGACTGCAAATACTACCCCACGCCAAGATGGCCACCGTGGCCGCCAGCGTGGTGGTCGCCGCGATGACCGGCGAAACCGGCGCGATGATACGCCAAAGGAATTTGAAGAGGTTGTGATTAATATCGACCGCGTGGCGCGTGTCGTCAAGGGTGGCCGCCGCTTCCGCTTTAAGGCGCTGGTGGTAGTCGGCAACCGCAAGAATAAGGTTGGTGTTGGTGTTGCTAAGGGCCAGGACGTGCAAACGGCTATTTCTAAGGCAACTGATGTTGCCAAGAAGAACCTGGTTGTTATCCCCCTTGCCAACGATACTATCCCGCACGATGCTGAAGTAAAAGTAAGCGGTGCGCAGGTGCTTATTAAGCCAGCTGCGCCTGGTACCGGTATTATCGCCGGTGGTGTAGTTCGCCAGATTATTGGTGTGACTGGTATTCGCAACATGCTTTCCAAGAGTCTTGGTTCAACTAATAAGGTGAACATTGCCTATGCAACTGTGGACGCACTCAAGACGCTGGTTCCTCGTGAGCAGTGGCTGAGCGCTCGCACAACTAAGAAAGGGGCGAAGTAATGACTAAGTACAATCAGCTCCAGGTAACTGCCAATAAGGCAAAGGTGCGAGTTGGCCGCGGTATTGCTGCTGGCCGTGGTAAGACTGCTGGCCGTGGTACCAAGGGTCAGAATGCTCGTACTGGTAAAAAGCTCCGGACCATGTTCCAGGGTGGCCAACGCCCACTTGCGCAGGCGATTCCAAAGAATCGTGGCTTTAAGAGCTTACGCACTCCTGCCCAGGTTGTCTACAGCGACCATCTGAACAGCCTCAGTGGCACCGTTGATAACTTTGCCCTCTACGAGGCCGGCCTTGTGGCGACACCGTTCCACACTGTTAAGGTGATTGCCCGTGGCGAGCTGACTGCTGCCGTGGATTTGCAGGTGCAGGCTGCATCGGCAAGCGTTAAAGAAGCGCTTACCAAGGCAGGTGGTAGTTTTACAAAAACCGCAACCCCACTGCCAAAGTCTGCTAAGCAAGCTGAAGCAGAAGACAAGTAGCATTTGCTGCACACGTGCAATTGACCGCTCGTATACGTAGTAGCCCCGTAGTGTAACACCGCGGGGTTATTGTGTTTTACGGGGTATTATTGAATAATATGCGCGTAATCATAATTGTTATGATATACTATAGGTATTATGGAAAAGCGCCGCACACTGACTCAGCAGCAAGAGCAAGAATCACCTGCACCGACACACGAAAAAAAGTCTTCACTGGGTAAAGAAGCGTTGTCTTTGACGCGGCGGTTCGCAGCTGGTTGGCTTGCAGGTGTGGCGCTATGGAACGTTGCACTTGAAGCTGGGCACTATACGGGTACAGATAGCTACTTGATGCATGCGCATTTTAAGCTCTATGATGGATTCCATGATCATCATGTGTACCCGGGTAGCGATACACCGGGGCTTAGTGAGCAGACTAGCCGCGCTGCCAGCTCACTACTAGGCACTAATGTAAAGGTGAATTGCTTTAGTCCAGAATCATTGATGGAATCTGTTGTTGGTACCAGAAGTGAAGATATCGCAAGCGGCCAGGCGTTCCCGGCTGGATTTGTTCTCCAAGGCCACCTGCCACGAGTGTTGGGGACGAATATTGCAAGTCGCCCAATCTGGGACAATGTGATTAACTTGGAAGACAATATTTGTAAGTCAGTGGTTGATTTCGAAAAGAATGGCTCACATGGGAATGCGCGAAAAGAGACGAAGGAGCGTATAGATAGTGCTGATGAGCCATCAGTAGCGGAAATGGCCCTGCTTGGTGATGATACGCACCGCGCCACAACAGGTGCTGCTGCAGTTAGCGTGCTGGCACATGAGTATTCACACGTAAGACTCGACTCGCAAAATGAGGCTTTAGTGCAGTGTGCGTCCCTCGATTTGACCCCAGGTATTATGCAGCGCAGTCAGCAACCACCAGACACAGGCGAGCTTGAAGCTATGAAGGCTTTGGTATACAGCTACACTAACGAATCGATGCCAGGCGACTACCGTAGCACTGATTGCTACAAGGGCGGGCCCTATGATGTGCGAGCCCAGGGCTATAAAAACCTGCCGGTTGGTAACGATGCACCCAGCTGGCTGCCGGAACAGTACGAAATCGCCTCATGGGGTGGCGGTGATTCTGGGGAGCCTGAAACAGTCTATTACGTCAGCGAGCTCGATAGCGATGACTTGGGCGACGTGAAGTAGTCGTGCGTCCGTACGCTCGTGGGTAAGCGAAACTTTTATCTATTCAGCCAGCGTCAAGAGTGTGGTATAATGGCCCTTAAGTAGTGGCGGTAGGAGTTTTTGCTGACGCTCGCGCATTGTTTGTTTATTTGTGCGCTGCGATCAGGTATACTGGAGCCAACACGTCCAAAAACAATGTTGCCGAAAGGGTAGGAAATGAACTGGAAAACTATATTTATATCACTAAAGAATCGCGATATGCAAAAGCGATTATTGATCGTACTGGGGCTGATTGCCATTTACCGTATGTTATCGCATATACCGGTGCCACTAGCTGGGCCGACGGAGCTTAAGAACATCGTTACAAGCTTTCTAAGTGCCAGCGAGTTCGGTGGTTTCCTAAATCTGCTATCGGGTGGTGCTATGAGCCAGCTTTCGATCGTACTGGTTGGTCTAAGTCCGTTTATTACTGCTAGCATTATGACCCAGCTACTGACGAAAGCCGTGCCGCGCCTGGAGGAACTCCACAAAGACGGCGAATCTGGCCGGCGCAAAATCAACCAGTGGACACGTATTATTAGTGTTCCCCTGGCCGTTGTACAGTCCATTGCTTTTATTTACATCCTACGCCAAACAGTACTGGCTGGCAACTCTGCCGCCATTAGCCAGGCTACCCCGATGGAATGGATCGTGGCGGTGACGGCTATGACAGCAGGTTCAATTCTGCTGATGTGGCTGGGTGAAGTCATGACAGAGCAAGGTATTGGTAGCGGTATTAGTCTATTGATTTTTGCAGGTATTATTAGCCAGTTGCCAACAACGCTCGCTACACTGTTTGGTAGTTTGTTCGATACATCCCAGGGTGCTCTAAGCGTCTTTGGCTGGTTCAATCTACCGCTTAACCCAAGTGTCTTCTGGGTTGCATTGACACTCGCTGCTATTTCCATCCTAACACTGTATATCCTGGTAAAGATCAACGAAGCCCAGCGAATTATCACTATTAACTACGCCAAGCGTGTGCAGGGGAATAGCACCTATAGTGGCATCAAGAGCGTCCTACCAATTAAGTTGATTGCAGCTGGCGTGGTCCCCGTTATCTTTGCCGTTGCCTTTTTGAGCTTGCCAGCCTTTCTGGGTCATGTTTTCAGGGCGTCCGGTGCTGAGCAATACGCCACACTAGCGCAGAACCTTATCACCTGGTTCCAGGCACCTAACCCAGGCAGTTTTACCGGTACCCAACCAACTGCCTTTATCTACCCGGGTCTGTATTTTATCCTGGTGATTGCATTCACGTACTTCTACACAAACATTGTGTTTAGTGCGAGCGAAATTGCAGAGAATCTCCAAAAGCAAGGCGGCTTTATAGAAGGTGTCCGCCCCGGCAAGCAGACCGAGCAATATCTGCGCAGCATGGTAAACCGCTTAGTGCTATTTGGTTCGATTGTACTCGGGTTGATCTCTATCATGCCATTTGCTATTGAGTACTTACTCTACAATATCGCTGGTATTCAGAACGCTAACCTGGCTATTGGTGGTACTGGGCTGCTGATTGTGGTATCAGTCGGCCTTGAGTGCCTGCGCCAGCTCAATAGCCGCGCTCTGATGGTAACCTACGACGATTATAAATAATACGAGTATAGGGCAGTATCTATCATGCAAAAATCTGGGCTTAATCTTCAAGCAAACGCAGCCAAACCACGGTTTGGCCTGCTGTTTATGGTGCTGGCAATCGGTATGGCGGGCGTGCTGTGCTGGTATGGCTACCGCTACTACACTACTGGCGAGAGTCTACCAATACCAATGCCCTTCGTGGCTGCTAACCCGCATGTCGATGAATCTACCGTTACCAAGGAGCAGCTCCGTAGCCATAGCACTGGTGGTGATAAGCCAAAGTATCTCAGTATACCCGCGCTTAATATCCAGCAGGCTAGGGTGTATGGGGTAGACGTGCTTGCAAATGGTGAGCTCGGCACACCACATAACATTAACGATATTGGTTGGTATGGTAAAAGCTCCCTACCTGGTAGCGGTGGCACGATGCTGATGGATGGCCATAATGGTGGCCCAACCCGCGACGGCGTCTTTAAACGCCTCGGTGAGCTAAAATCTGGTGATGAAATCGTTGTTACCCGAGGTGATAACGAAGAATTCCGCTACACTGTGCAAGAGGTCAAGCATATGAGTGTTGATGAGCTCAATAACGGCCATATGCAAACGATGACTAAAGCAATAGCACCAGGCCGTGAAGGGCTCAATTTGATTACCTGTACTGGTAACTGGGTACCAGCCAAGCAAACCTATGACCAGCGCGTGACAATTCGGGCAAGTTTGGCGGTGTAGCAGAAAAAGTACTTTACTTTAGGACAACAAAGGCGTATAATCTATATTTGTAATTTATGGCAAGTCAAAAGGAAGTAATCAAAATGGTTGGTAAGGTAGTGGAAGCACTGCCTGGTACAAAGTTTAAGGTTGAACTGGAAAACGGCCATAGTATTATTGCCCATATTAGCGGGAAGATGCGTAAGCACTATATTCGGTTAGTACCGGGCGATAAGGTGGAAGTTGAGATGACCCCGTATGATCTCACACAGGGAAGAATTAGCTACCGCCTCAAAGATGAGCGTCCGCACCAGCGGACCGCTTAAGTATACCAACTAAATGGGTTTTGACCCAAGGGGAGTTTTTATTCACTCATGAAAGTTCGTGCGAGTGTCAAAAAAATTAGTCCCGATGACCAGTTGGTGCGCCGTAAGGGGCGCCTGCGCGTCATCAATAAGAAAAAACCTAAGAATAAGCAAAGGCAGGGTTAAGCATGGCTCGAATTGCTGGGGTAGTTATCCCAACAGAGAAGCAGGTGCAAATCGCGCTCACCTATATTTATGGGATTGGGCCAAAGCACGCTTCGAGCATCCTTGCGGCGGCTAAAATTGAGCCGACCACTCGGGTGAAAGATCTCACCGAGGCTGAAGAACAGAAGATTCGCGAAATCATTGACAATGATTACACCGTAGAGGGCGACCTTCAGCGCTTGGTAACCAATAATATTAAGCGCCTTAAGGACGTCAATACCTACCGAGGTTTGCGCCATAAGGCCGGTTTGCCAGTACGCGGCCAGCGTACCCGAACGAATGCACGAACTCGTAAGGGTCGAGCGATCGCCGTCGGTGGCACACAACCAAAAGCAGCAAGTAAAACCTAGTAGGAAGGATCTGGTACAATGGCAGAAGCAAAAACAAGTGCTCGTAAAAAGCAGCGCCGATCCGTTCCTGCGGGGCAGCTGCATATTCAAGCAACATTTAATAACACCATCATTACCTTTACTGATAAGAAGGGTAATGTGCTGACAGCTGCAAGCGCTGGCGCTTGCGGGTTTCGTGGTAGCAAAAAGGGTACAGCATACGCTGCCCAAGTTGCTGCCGAAAAAGCTGCTGAGGCTGTTAAGTCACTGCATGGCTTGCACTCAGTAGATGTGTTTGTAAAAGGGGTAGGCCTTGGCCGTGATGCAGCGATTCGTGCGCTTGCTAACCTCGAAATTACCGTTGAAAGTATTAAAGATGTAACTGGCGTGCCACATGGTGGCGTACGCCCTAAGAAAGCCAGGAGGGCTTAAGCAATGGCACGAGATACCTCACCAATTGTGAAGCAAAGCCGCCGCGAAGGCTATGCTTTGCACCCCAAAGCACACAAGATTATGGCTCGCAAAAGTGGCATTCCGGGTGAACACGCCCACAGCCGCCAGGGTAAGCCAAGCTTATATCTAACCCAGCTACGCGAAAAGCAAAAGGTACGCCGCACCTACGGCCTGCTCGAAAAGCAGTTCGCACGCCTAATGAAAGAGGCCTCACGCAAGGATGGTCTGGCTGGCGAAAATCTACTGCAGCTACTGGAGCGTCGCCTTGATAACGTCGTTTACCGCGCTGGCTTTGCAACCAGCCGCCGCGCTGCTCGCCAGTTGGTAAGCCATGGTCACTTTATGCTCAACGGCCGCCGCGTTGATATTCCATCAATCCGCGTTAGTGCTGGTGATGAAATCACCGTACGCCCAAAGAGCACGAAATCCGCTTACTTTACACATCTTGATGATGTCCTGAAGAATGCCGACCAGCAGCCGCTAAGCTGGATGAAGGCCGAGCCACGTGAGCTAAAAATTGCTATTTCTGGCAATCCAAAGCGTGAAGAAGCTGAAGCAGATATTAACGAACAGCTCATCGTTGAGTACTACTCACGATAGGGGTAAGGAGTAACTGTTTATATGACAAAAGTAATTCACAACCCGGCGCTTGCGGCTATAGATGAGCATTCAACAAGTAGTGCATCGTTTACGATTGAGCCGCTCCACTCGGGTTATGGCAATACACTGGGCAATAGCTTGCGACGTGTACTGCTTTCGAGCATTGCCGGTGGTGCGATTGTGTCGTTCAAGATTGACGGTGCAACCCACGAATTCACCACGGTGGCTGGCATTGCCGAAGATGTCGTTGACATCAGCCTGAACCTCAAAAACATCCGCCTCAAAATGCACACCGATCAGCCGGTGGAACTCCGTCTTGAGAAGACCGGGGCTGGTGTCGTGACTGCTGGTGATATCGCTGCTAACGCTGAGGTTGATATCATTAACCCCGAGCAGGTTATTTGCACCGTGGATGACCCTAATGCACACGTACTCATCGACCTGGTAGCTGATTCTGGCCGTGGGTACCGCACGATTGAAGAGTCAAGCGAAGAGCGCCTCCATAGCGACCACATTGCGCTTGACGCTGTGTTTAGCCCAGTACTACGTGTACGCTACAAGGTCCAGCCAACTCGTGTTGGCCAGGACGCTAGCCTTGAAAAGCTTATCATCACGGTTGATACCGATGGCACTATGACGCCAAGCCAAGCCTTTGAAGAAGCGGCTGCTATTTTGGTTAACCAGTACACCGCACTGGCTGGGAGCACGGTCGTAGAGGCCGCTCCGGCACCTGGCCAGGAGGAAGAGGACGAAGTTGGTGAATTAAATACACCAATCGAAGACCTAAATCTAACAGCCCGAACTGCCAATGCGCTGATCAATAATGATATTCGCACTGTGCAAGACTTGGTAACGCTAACCGAGCAGGACCTACGTGAACTGAAGGGCTTTGGCTCAAAAGCATTGGATGAAGTAAAAGATAAACTAGCGGAGTTGGAGCTCTAATATGCATCGACATGGATACAAAGGGCGCAAGTTTGGCCGTGAACGCGACCAGCGCCGCGCGCTAATGAAGGGCCTGGCAACCAGCTTGGTTGAGCATGGTAAGATCGAGACTACCCTGCCAAAGGCCAAGGAGCTAGTGCGCTACATTGAAAAACTAATTACAAAAGCAAAGAAAGGCGATTTGCACAACCGCCGCCAGGTGATTGCCAAGCTATCAACCCAGGCTGCTGCTTTTAAGCTGGTAGACGAAATTGCTCCACAGCTGAGTGGCCGCACCAGTGGGCACGTACGCGTTACGCGAACACGTCTGCGCGTAGGTGACGGCGCCCAGATGGCAACAATCGAGTTTGTGGATGAGCTGAAGCCAGTTGCAAAGGAGGCCGCGTAATGCACAAAACGTACTCACAAAAGCCGAGCGAAGTCAGTCGCGAGTGGCTCCTGGTTGATGCCAGTGAACTACCCCTGGGGCGCCTGGCAACGATTATTGCTAATCTCCTAACAGGTAAGGGTAAGCCAACCTACACCCCGCACATTGATGGTGGTGACTATGTAGTAGTAATCAACGCCAAGAACACCGTCGTCACAGGTGACAAGGAGCTGCAGAAGGTGTACTACCGCCACAGCGGTTTCCCTGGTGGTATTAAGGATGCACGTCTCGAGGAAGTACGCGAAAAGTTTCCTGAGCGTATCATCGAAAACGCTGTTAAGGGTATGCTGCCAAAGAATAAGCTCCAGGCTGAGCGCATGAAGCGCCTACGCGTTTTTGCTGGCAGCGAGCATACTCACGCCGCACAATCACCTAAGAAAGTAGAGGTACAGTAACATGGCAGATACAACATACTTTTACGGCCTTGGCCGGCGCAAAAGTGCAACTGCACGCGCCCGCCTGTATGCTGGTACCGGTGCAGTGACGATTAACGATAAGCCGGCAAGCGATTACCTATCGGGTAACAAAACCCTGCTAGCTGAGGTAACTGACCCCCTAGCACTGGTTGGCAAGCAAAAGGAATTTGATGTCACGGTACGCGTGAGCGGCGGCGGCCTGAGCGGCCAGGTAGATGCTATTAAGCTCGCAATTGCTAAGGCAATTACAACTGGCCATAGCGACCTACGCTCGACGCTCAAGAAGGCTGAGCTCCTAAAGCGTGACCCACGCGAAAAGGAACGCAAGAAGTACGGCCTGCGCAGTGCTCGTAAGCGCGAACAGTTCTCTAAGCGCTAAGCATGGCGCTACCAGGCTATTCAGCCTAAGCACACAGCAGAAAATAACTCTCGTTTTTGGCGAGAGTTATTTTGATGTTGACTCACAGTTCCTTTAGTGATATATATATATCAAGCTTTGCGCATTATGCCTTGCGGCATACGCCTAGCTTTGTTCCCCATTCAGTCTACGTTCTACACTCAGAAAGGATTGTATCATGAGTGTTTTTTCTGTCCTTGATGCCGACCAACGAAACAGCTGGAAGGGCGGCCACACCACCTGCCTGAGCCTTGTTGCAGAGACTGCGCTGGCACTGGTTAGCCAGCACCGCGAGTGGCTGCATAAAGGCCAAATCGGTGATGAAAAACTCATCACCGTCACCGAGGACGAGCGGTGCTTTAACTGGTACCGCATCAGACTTTCGGCTGAGCACTATGATAGCCTTTTCTACTTGCTAGAGACCGAGCTGCGTAAGCTCGGTTTTGACGATTTCATGGCAGAGTTTTATACTCTGCTTGTCGTTAACAACCTTAGGGAGGAGGTGAGTAGAGCAGTCAGAGCAGAGAATATTCGTCGCAAGGCGGAAGCTCGCCGCTGGCCATACTATATACAACCCAGCGCGGCATATTCACCGCGCACTGAATGGCTATAAACACACCCCCCGCACGATTTGTGCGGGGGCTTTCCTTTACTTACGATGTAAGCCTATCCCGGTGCCAACACACGGCAATAGGCTTGCTGCATAAACCCATAGCCCCTGGCATAGCGGCATGCTACACTAGGTGGTATGACATTCGATATCCCCCGCCGGCTGCATGTTGGCCATATTCATACACCAGCCCAGCCACGTGTCACGATTGTACTGTTACATGGCATTGGTAATGCTGCGGCAAGTTGGCAGCATGTGGAGCGTGCGCTCCCTACAGATACCCGCGTTGTAGCGCTTGACCTACTGGGGTTTGGCCAGTCGCCAAAGCCAGTGCGAGCCTCGTATAACGTACGGGTGCAGGCGCGTTCAGTCATGCGAACATTACTGAGTATGGGATTATATCACAACGTGATTTTAGTAGGGCATTCGATGGGTGCGCTGATATCAATTGATATTGCCCGGCGCTACCCGTGGCTTGTGCGTGGCTTGGTGCTTTGTAGCCCGCCAATTTACCGCACTGCCCGCCAAAAAAAGCGCCGCTTAGTCAATGCCGAGGCTTTGCTGACACGCGCCTATACCAGCACTGCAGCAGATGCTGCCAAAAAGCCGAAGCTCTATATTCAGCTAGCAAAAATCACCAAGGCCACGGGGCTTACCTCACCGGCCTTCCAGGTTGATAGTAGCACGATTCACCCGTATATTACCGCGCTGAAAGCCAGTATTGTGAACCAAACGGCCTGGCGTGATATTCAGCGCCTGCGTAAACCAACCCATATTATTTATAGCCAGTTTGACCCGTTTGTCGTCAATAAAAATATTATCCAGCTTACGCACCAGCCGCATATTACTGCCCAAAAAGTGCTCGCCTTGCATGAAGTAACCGGCCCGTACATCCAGCCGATTCGCCAGGCCGTTGACCGGCTGATTGCCTAAGGCACCTTTCAGCATCCCTTCAGAAGGGGCTTTACGAATATATACCATATATGCTATAGTAGTAGTGGAACCGTGCTTATGCCTGGTTACGTCCGTTTTGACCGTTTCCATTCTTTCTAGGAGTGTACCATGTCTCGTAAACGTGGACTTTTTAAAACAACCACTGGTAGCATTGCCTACCGTATGTGTGTAGCCAGTGGCGAGCCATATATAGGCCTGATGCCAACGCCGCAGAACCGTCTGCTGCCGACTCTGAGCACGCAGCAGGTAGAAGAAAAATTACAGCAAGTGAATCACACGATTCATCTGTGGCGCTTAAAGCGGGCAGCCACTGCTGGGCTGCTACACTTCTTTGACCCGAAAGGGGAGGAAGCTCATAGGCGGGCTGTAAAACGCCGTGAGCATTATAAGCGGACCCTACGCTCCCGTGCCAAGGAGCGTAATGTCCCCGTGATAATCAACCTAAAAGTACCCAAAGGGGTACCTGGGCAGACTATTCCAAAGCCCGCCCAGGCACTACTTGAAGTTCTTCCCTTTGGGGAGTTAAAGCAGCTGGTCACCGTCCCAGACGGTCGACAAGCGTTTAGCGCGGAATATCAAGACGAAAGAACTGTACGCGAGTACAGCCGGTATGAGTTTGAGTCATATATCAAGCAATACTACCATGATTTGCACGAGCAAGGCAGCATCGCCAACCTGGCCGAGCGCGCTACCTGGGCTGCGGAGGCCATCCGTAACCCCGATATAGCGCAGTACCGCTTAGCGGCGCAGCAAGCCTTTGCCGCTACCGCCTGGTAAGCACGTAGTTCCCGCACTTTTCGTACCCCGCCCTGTTACAGGGGCGGGCTTTCCTTTTACCTTAGGCGGCAACTATAGTATACTGATACTATGCAAAAACCCGTTATTCTCACTGGTGTTCGTTCGAACGAAGAGCCCACACTGGGCAACTTTTTGGGTGCCTTTGTGCCTATGGTAGAGATGCAGGCAACATATGCCAGTACGCACCAAATTAATATGTTTGTGCCAGATCTGCACAGCTTTACAACCCCGATAGACCATAGCAGCCTGTATGCTAATACGCTCCATAATCTCAAATATTTTGTGGCAGCAGGGTTGGACCTCACCAACCCCAATACATACCTCTACCGGCAAAGCTTCATCCCGGCCCATAGCGAGCTAGCCTGGATTCTGGACTGCTTTACCTACGTTGGCGAAATGCAGCGTATGACTCAGTTTAAAGAAAAGTCTAGCGAGCACGCCAGCCAGATTACCATGGGTTTGATGAACTACCCTGTACTCATGGCCGCGGATATTCTGCTTTACCATGCGCGCTACGTACCGGTGGGGGAGGACCAGTTCCAGCACCTCGAGATTGCACGTGATATTGCTACCCGCTTTAACCACAAGTTTGGCGATGTCTTTACCATACCACTAGCAACGGCGCAGCAGACGGCTTTCTTGCAGCGCGACCGTGGTGTGCGTATCCGTAGCCTCACTGACCCGCGCAAGAAGATGAGTAAAAGCTCAGCCGAGGAAAAATCTAAAATTAATCTCAACGATGACCCAGCCGCTGCACGCAAGAAGATTATGGGCGCTACTACCGATAGCTATGGGAGCATTAACTTTGACTGGGACAAGCAGCCTGGTATTACTAGCTTGCTGCAAATGCTGGCGCTGCTTAGCGGCCGGCCGCAAGCAGAAGTAAACGCCGAGTGGCAGGGCAAGGAGCGCTATGGTGACTTTAAAAAGGCCGTTGCTGCCTGCGTGGAAGAGTTCCTGGTTGACTTCCAGGCGCGCTACCAGGCAATCACAAATGATGAGCTGCTGGCTACATTAGAGCAGTCAGAGGCAGCTATGCGCGAGGTAGCTGGGCAGACGCTCTACCAGGTGCAGCGAGCTGTGGGGCTGCGCGCGTAGCGTAGGGTTACTATGAAGTTTGATTCATCCGATATTTTGGCGATATTACGCCGCTTTGGGCAGGCAACAGATGCTGACATGCCACGGGCGGTGAGCGGTATTACAAAGCAGCAGCCACATAACAAAAGTGTGCTGATACAGTTTAGCTTTCAGCGGCGCGCGTACTGTATCGTGATTGATAATACTGCCGAAGACGATGCGGATGACATCTACCAGCAGGTTGCGAGCAGTGGCACCAACCAGAATTACCGGCTTATACCAAACCCGCTTGATGAACTTATAACCTACGGCTTACCCTACAAGGGCAAGGACTGCTACCTGCTGGTTGCTACAGCCATGAGCCAGCGCCTCGACCAAGCCCTCGTGCAGCGCTACGGTGCGCAGTCGCGTAGTGCCTACCAAAAGCTGATTGCTCAGGGCCTGGTGCGTGTTAATGGCCACCCAGCGACCAGCGCTAAGCAGCAGGTGCGGCCCAGTGACAACCTGGTTGTGGAGGAGCCGCAGCCGCTACCATCACACCTGCCATACACGGTCCTTTATGAGGACAACGATGTGCTGGTTATTGATAAGCCAGCTGGTATGCTAACGCACGCCAAGAATACCGTGACGCGCGAGTTTAGCGCAGCTGATATTATTCGGCCCCATACAACCTACCAGTGTGGTACATCCCGCCCAGGTATTATTCACCGGCTGGACCGTGCCACCAGTGGCGTGCTGGTGATGGCAAAAAACCCTGCTGCCGCCCAGATGTTGCAGCAGCAGTTTAGCCAGCGTACCGTTATAAAAACCTACCTGGCAGTGGTTGATGGGGTGCCTTCCCCAGCAGCAGCTATCGTAGACTTACCGATTGAACGCAACCCCAAATCACCAAGCACTTTTCGCGTTGGCGCGGGTGGCAAACCAGCCTACACAACCTACCGCACCCGCTACACCACGGCCGATGGCCACCACAGCCTGGTGGAGCTACGCCCCAAGACTGGCCGCACCCACCAGCTACGCGTCCATATGCAGTACTGTAAAACGCCGATCGTGGGTGATATCGTGTACGGCGGCAGCCCAGCCGAGCGTATGATGCTCCACGCTGCATCAATTGAGCTGACGCTGCCAAACGGCCAGCGGCGCCAATTGAGTGCCCCGCTACCAGCGGCCTTTGATCCCTACGCGCAGCCTCCTACACCACACCAGGGGGTCGCGTAGTGGCGCAGTCCACCTTGCCGCATGCGCTTTTATACATCACAAAGCCACGGGTTGACCCGGCAATCGCTGCTCGTGCCCTCACAAACCCACGCGATACCGTTCTAGTGGTTACTCAGCAGCGCAAGCCTGGTGGCACCACTATGGGGATTTTTATTGATGATATCCGGGCTGTGCAGCGCCAGGTTCGCACGATGGGCCTGGGGCCTAACGCAGGCAATGACCGCACCGTGGTTATATTTGCCGATGCTGCGCTCATGACTCCCCAAGCACAGAACGCGCTGCTTAAGCTCCTCGAGGAGCCCCGCCCACAGCTCCACTGCATACTAGCAACCAGTACGCCAACCCAGCTCCTTGCTACAGTGCGCTCGCGCTGCCAGATACGGTACGCGGCACCCACAGCCATTCCCACTACAGCAGATAAACGTATTCAGTTTATGGCCCAGGGGGTTGGGGAGGAAGCCGAGCGGCTCATGAATGAACCCCGATACTACCAGCAGCGCTTGGCGCTCTTTGAACAAGCCAAAGCCCTGGTGAGTGGTACCAGCTACCAGCGTATTGCAGCCATTGCAGCGCTGGCGAGCGACCGCGAGCAGGCCCTCGCTACTATCGATGCTGGCTTATACATCCTGACCACACAGCTCAAGGCCCACTACCACCCACGTGTAGCTAGCCAGCTAACGGCGCTCTACCAGGCCCGTCGTGCCGTGGCGCAAAACGGTCACATTCGACTGCAGCTGCTTTGTAGTGTGCTATAATAAGGTTGATGTATGGATTGTTAGTTATTGCTATGTTTGGCGGATGGTCCGTCCTCCACAAACAAACTGCCGCTGATACTGCGGTGCGGATGAACCAAGCGTTTTCAGACCGGCTCGATAAGCTCTGGGTTATTGCCCAAGAAGCTCTGCAGGATAAAAAATATCTTCGTGCCGAGAAAGCGCTGCTTACTATCCTGCGGGTGGATGAACGCAATGCAACTGCCTATAATCGACTTGGCATCCTCTATGCTAAGCAAAAGGAATATAACGATGCGATTGAATGCTTTGAGATTGCCCAGAGTCTAGAGCCAAACGCCAGCAGCCTGCATAACGTTGGCTTGATCTACTACGAAACTAACAAGCTCGACAAAGCCCTGCTTGCTTTTGAGCAGGCACTCGAGATGGAATCAAACGTGCCAGCCCGCTACATTGCCTACGCTAAGGTACAAGAAAAGCTCGGCCATACCAAAAAGGCTATTCAGGCCCTCGAAAAGGCTCTGCAGATCGAGCGCACGCCACAGGCCCTACGTACACTGGCAGATGTCTACCAAGCCAATAACCAGCACGATAAAGCCGATGCCCTGCGCCAAGAGGTGCAGACCCTACTGGCCACACCACGCGCTGCCACCCGCCCAGCTGCTGCGATTCGCCAGCGGATGCGCCCACAGCGGCATATGTAATACATATCCCACTTGCGCATTTACCAGTAAGCTGCTACAATGGTTCCTGTTGGACGAACGCCGCTTTAGCTCAGTTGGTTAGAGCAGCTGTTTTGTAAACAGCAGGTCCTGGGTTCGAGTCCCTGAAGCGGCTCCACATATAGTACATATCACGCTGAGGTAGTGAAGCGGTCAAACACAGCAGACTGTAAATCTGCCGGCATTCGCCTTCGAAGGTTCGAATCCTTCCCTCAGCACCATGGGTATTATTAATACAGTATAGATCGCATGAGCAGGTGTTCTAACCCCGCTCATCAATCAAAATAGCCCCTGCATATCGCACGGGCTATTTTTGTTCCTCCAATTACTTATTTGTAGGGCTTATGCTACTTGACTTCGCAGAAGTGCTGTACGCTGTAGTAAACACCGCTACTACTCTTGGCAACGCCAAGGCCAGTCAGTTTATACTTCGGGTTAATCAGTGCTCGGAAGTGAGCAGGTGAGTTAACCCAGCTATCCATTACCTTCTGGTTGGTAGCCTGAGTACCCCACGCTTTTTGGATATTTTCTGAGGTGCTCTTACACGGTACGCCAAGCTCCTTCAGATAATCAAGGCCGTTCATGCGCGAGCTATTCTTGCCCTGGTGAGCAAAGTAATTATTCTTTGCCATGTCTTCGGCTTTAAACTGGGCGCTCTTGGTAAGCTTTTCGTGTAGACTCAGAGCAGCAGCATTATGCTTAGCGCGTACCCCGTTACCAAGCACGAAAAGATTATTGGCTTGCGGCAGGCCTTCACCTGGGTTGCCCGCAACGGTCGGGTTCGAAATCTCTTCCTTTTTTGGCTGTTGGGCAGCTACTTTGGCAGGTTCTGGCTTGGTAGTATCCTTTGGCTCTGAATGATTCTTGGCCTCGGATTGAATCTTTGGCGCCTCACCTTGGCTAAACCTATCGCTCAGCTGTTGCAAGGCGGTCTGCAGCTTTGGCGGCAGCGCACCAAGTAGTTCTTGCCACTGGCTGACATCTTGGCTACTAACCTGCGTGGCCGGTGCCTCCAGCGCGCTTACGTTCGTTGGTGTGTGCAGTGCTCCAATACCCCCTAAAATAACGAGAGCACCTGTCAAAATAACTCCTCGTTTCATAGTTCTAGCATGGCACACATACGCCTGCTGTGTCAAATTTTGATAGCTAAAATTGTGAATTCTAGGCTATTGACTTAATGCAATAATAATGTTACAATACTGCTTATGATAGATGTAATACAGCAGGTACTGGCAACCTGGAATAGCCGAACAAATGACAAGCAAAAATTACAACATACGTATGTCGGTGGGGCAATTAGCTTGCTCTTCGCGGCTGGGTTAGTTAGCCTTCTTAATTACCAAGCTGGCCAAAGTATGCTCCTGATAGCGCTGGTTGCTTTCGGTATATTCGTCGTCAATGGTGTCGTGTGGGCGCTCCTACAATCGTTCCTGCTGCGCTTGCCAGCAGACACGCCGCCAGTCACGGCAAAGAAAGTAGCAACAGCCAAACGAACCACGCGAGCCACTCCAGCCACCAAGACTCGCCGCAAGGCCACAACAACGCGCAGCTCGTAAATAAGAATAGCTACCAGGGTGGTAGCTATTTACTTTAGATGCTGCTGCGCTAGGTTAACACAGTATATCTATATAAACACAAATTAAAATGGAGCCACGATCGGGGCTTGAACCCGAGACCTCATCCTTACCATGGATGCGCTCTACCAACTGAGCTATCGCGGCAACATCTGTAACTATAGCATAGTTCGCTGCCGGTGCAAAGCCTTTTGGCCGGCTATTCTTCAATGAAAACTTCGTGCGCACTGGGGTAGCTATTATAGCCGTGAGCGGCCATACTGCGGCAATATGCGCCGGTGCTATGGATTGCGATCCAATCACCAATCTGGGCCCGTGGTAGCATACGCGGTGCGATCTCTTCTGGGTTACCCTGGGCTGGCGTTAGGATATCACCCGATTCACAGTTATGGCCCACAATAACATATGGCTTTGTAGCGCTTGGCAGCGGCCGGTGGTGTGCCGGTACCAGCGTCATGGCGTGCTGTGCACCATACATACTCGGGCGCAAAATATCGTTCATACCGGTGTTGAGGCGCAAAAACTGGTAGCCACCCGCCCCTGTATCGACACAGTCAACCACCTGAGCCAGCAGCGTACCAGCATGGGCCACCAGCCAGGTACCAGGCTCAATCTCGAGCTGGAGCTCGCGGCCGGTGGTGTGGGCAAAATCGACCAGTTGCTGGTGGAACTCACGCATCACTGCTGCAATATCCGTTTCGTGCTCACCAGGTACACGAGCCACCTTAAAACCACCGCCAATATCCAGACTGACTACATCTGGCATAACTGACGCAATCTGCAGGGCCGTTTGCATCGTGCCAGCCCAAGCAGCCGGGTCCGCACCAGAACCAATATGGATATGGAGCCGTGTGATGCTCACGCCAGCCTGGCGCGTGGTAGCGAGCGCCTGCGGGAGGTACTCGTGCCACAAGCCAAAGCTAGCACTCACGCCACCTGTCGTGGTGCGTTTATTATGGCCAGAACCCACCCCTGGGTTAACGCGGAGGCCAAGCTGCCCTGGCTGGTTCGGTGCCCGGAGGAATAGCTCCAGCTGGTGTAGGGAAGTCGCAACGTAGTGCACACCCGCCGCCAGCAGCGCGGGCAAATTATGGGCTGGCTGCTGGCTCGATAGGCTAATGCGGCGGCCCGGGATACCAAGATCAATCAGCTCCTGAGCTTCGTAGCTAGAACTTGCATCAAACTGCAAGCCGCTATCCGCAAATAGGCGGATAATCTGCGGGTGATTATTGGCCTTCATGGCGTAGCGCACTATCAGGCTATAGGGGGCAGTCAGCGCCATGAGCTGCTGGGCCCGCTGAGCTAGCACACGGTTACGATAGATAAAATGGGGCTCCTGCCAGGTAGCAGTGAGCTGCTGCAATTGGGCGAGCGTTGGGTGGTGAGTATTCATACACCTCATTGTAGCATTTGCCCGCCTGCCACGCCCCACATACATAACACAGATTTGTTATACTAGGGGAAAGAAGGGAGATAACCATGGCTCAGTACAGTTTTGATATTGAAAGCACCTACAATAAGGCAGAAATGAACAACGTATACCAATTAACCCAGCGCGAAATCACCAACCGCTTTGATTTTAAAGGCACACCAGCTGCTATCGAATGGCTTGGCGGCAAGCAGGGTTTTAAAGTGATTGGTGCCGATGAGTTCCAAGTCCAAACCATTATAGATATGATCGGTAAGCAGCTGGCTAAGCGTGGCATGACAAGCAAGGTGCTCGACACAACCGGCGCCCATAACGCCGCCAACTTACAAGCCTGGCAGGATGTACCGTTTAAAGATGGCCTCAGCCAGGATAACGCTAAGAAGATTACTAAACTGCTGAAGGTAGAGCACCCGAAGGTTAAGGCGCAAATCCAAGGCTCGTGCGTGCGCTGCACCAGTAGTAGTAAGGACGAGCTCCAAGCGGTGATGCGAACGCTCGACGCAGCGGATTTTGACTTCCCGCTTGCCTATACAAACTACCGCTAGCAAGCTTGCTATAATACAGTTATAGTCGCATTAATACCCCATATAAACCAGACAAGGAGCCGCCTATGGAACACCACCAATCACGCCAGCCATACGAGCTAGGCAACCAGCCCGAACAGCCTAGTACACCAGCCGGGCCAGCGCCAGAACAGCAGCGTACGCGCGAGCAGGTGATACGCCAGCGGATTGAGCAGGCTATTGGTAAAGCCGCCCTTGCAGGTGACTATAGCGGAATTCACTCACCTGTAGAGTATGCTCGTGCTATGCGGCACACACTTACCTATAACACCCTCGGTGCGCTCCAAGCCATGGAACCGGGCGAAGAAGTTGACATCATGAGTATGTACCAAAACTCAAATACCGATACGCCCTTCCACCAGTTTACTACTATGGTTGAGTACCTACAGGGAGCTGGCTTCGTTAGCCTGGATACGGACCACGGCAGCATCCGTAAGCTTGATACACGCATTCCGGACACCGAGCTAAATAAACGCTAGCATAGGGGCCGCGGCTGGTGTATACTAAGTGTTATCAGGGTGTGGCGCAGCCCGGTAGCGCGCACGGCTGGGGGCCGTGAGGTCGCTGGTTCGAACCCAGTCACCCTGACCACGATATTATGTGATACATGTGCCCATATGAAAGCACTCGTCATCGCCGACCGCCGGCCCGCAACACGTATTACCCATATCCTCCAGCAGCAGCCAGTCGAGCTGATTATTACGCTGGGGGATTTAACGCGTGATGATCTATTACCGCTAGAACATATCACCGATATCCCAAAAATCGGTGTCTATGGCAACCATGATAGCGGCACCTATATGCCTGAACTGGGCATTTGGAACCTGCATATGGCCACCTGGCAGTGGGGCGGGCTGACGTTTGGTGGCTTTGAAGGTTGCGTACGCTATAAGCCTAGTAAAACTGCCATTATGTACACCCAGGCCGAAGCAACCAAGCTCCTCCGTAGCTTCCCACCGGTAGATATTATGATTACCCACTGCCCGCCGCGGGGCATCAACGACGAAACCGAGCTGGCTCACCAAGGCTTTGATGCCCTGCGCCAATACCTAACGGTACACTCGCCGCGGCTACTGCTGCATGGGCACACCTACCCACCTGCCGACAGCCTGGTGCGCCGCTATCGCCACACGCGTATTACCTATGTACACGGTGCCCAAGTGGTGGATCTTGCAGCGCCACTATAGATCGGATATTCGCAGGTGGCCGCAAAAAATGGTACAATAGGGGCATGACAGATTCAATTGCAACATACTTTAGAGCTCTTACAAAAAACCTACCGCCGCTTGCTGACGGCACGCGCAAATCACTCGGTAATAACGCCTGGGTCATTGCCCTGGTTTGTGCGATCCTGACTGGTATCGCGGCACTGAGCGCTTTGTCAACACTGCAGCAGTACGATCGCATCCTAGCACTGGTGCGCAATGGCGGCATGCTACAGCTGATGCTATACCTGATGTTCGGGCTTGGGGTCGGTAGTGCCGTGCTGTTTGGCATGGCTATTCAACCCCTGCAGCGTAAGCAAAAGCAGGGCTGGAACCGGCTGATTCAAGCCATTGCCCTGTGGTGTATTGGCGCTCTGGTGGGTGTTATCTTCCCAATTTTAGCTGGCTACCGAGGTGTCGACGTACTGATGGTGCTCAATCTCTTCCTGGCTGTGGGTGCTGTCTATGTAGCCGCACAAATCGAGCGCGAATTTAGCCTGCCAAACCAAGTTGCCAAGGCAGCCCAGGACATTGCCAAAAAGGTAAGTGACGACACCAAGAGTGCCGCCGCTGCTGTGACGCAAAATGCCACCGACGACGCTAAGCCAGCAGCCAAACCAACTAGCTCGCAGCAGGACAAATAGGGTTGATCTAGCATACCTTATACCAGCAAAAGGTTGGCAAGCCAGCAGCGCTATGCTATAATCGGCTAAGATGTTTACTAAAATCTAACGAGTTAAAGAGATGGCAAAGAAGAATACAAAGCGCAAACTGGTTGGTTTAGTGAGTGACCTCAGCAACCACCGCACCTACTACACGGTTAAAAATACGCAAAACACCCCAGAAAAACTTGTGCTAAAAAAGTACGACCCAATCGCACGCAAGCACGCAACCTATACCGAGACCAAGAAGAATCTTGGCCGCAACGAGGTAAAGAAGCGTAAAAGCTAGCCCGTATATAATAGCCCTACCAATGCGAGTAGGGCTATTTAAATTATGTATTATGCTGCGCGCGCCAGGCAATATCGCGCAGGGTGTTCATGTACCACAAAAAGGCATCGTGCTTGCTGGTATACGGGCTATAGCTACTAGTCGGACTATCAGCCAGGTAATCCATGTAGTCGCTCGCTAACAGGCACTGGTAATCCCGCCGGATAGAGGTGGCTGACGCTGCAACACTTGGCGCGAGCTGGTAGGCGTAGCGTAAGGCGTCGCGCTGTAAATCGTTATACTGCGGAGGTGGTGGCGTCAGTTCAATCGTATCCCGCACTGGATAGGTACGTGCTGCGTAGCTAGCAGACGCCATGGTGTTGCCACGGCTCAGCCAGTCGATCATTAGTCTACGTAAAAAGTCAGTGCTACCAGCTGAGGGCTGGGTCTGCTCAGCGCTGATATATAGGGTTATGATTTCAGCACCTGGTGAGTCATACTGCATACGCGTGGCATAATCACGAGCACTCCTATGTGCGGCAGCCTGGCGCTGATAAAGCTGGCTCAAGCGCTGATTCACCAGTAGTACCGGCATACCAGCCTGCTGGTAGAGGTGATTGGGGCTGCGCCAACCAAGACCACCCGGCCCAGCCTGGGCCAGCAGGGCTCGGTAGCCTGACTGATGCGCCCATGCTGCTAGCGCACTGTCCGCGACAGCACCAGTATTGCTATAGGCCGTTGGCGTTAGGCCAAAGGTAGTCTGCATAGCTGCCTGATGCTGCCGAACCTGGCGCTGGTGCTCATCGGTATCATGCCACCACGCAAGGCTATGGTAGTAGGTATGGCCAAGAAGCTCCACCCGGCCAGTTGCGACCAGTGCCTGCATGCCCGTGACGACATCCGGTGCCCAGGCTTGAGCCTGCTCCAGCCAGGTACCGCTTATCACGCAGGTCAGCCCAACCGGCTGCTCGGCTAAGGTCGTCTGAAGCATATGTAGCAGTGGCCGGTAGGTGCGCTCACATTCACGCAGGAAGACCCGCTGATTATTATATTCAGAGGGGCCAGTATCAGTAAAATAATCGTGCTGGCGGGCAATATCCCATGCTGCTAGTGGCCGCAAACGGTACGGCTGATGAAACTCGATACACAGCACCAATGCCTGGCTCATAGCGGCCGCCTTGCACACATACGCTGGTATAGCTTCATACAGGTATGGGCGATATCGTCCCAGCTAACGGACTCGTACTCGTGGGTGCTGGCTTGCTGCAATGCAGCGAGGCGGGCAGGGGAGTCAACCAATTCAATAATATGCCGGGCGAGCTCGGCGCTGTTCCAGTAGTCAAACCGGAGGGCATGGCGCAGGACTTCGCCTACACCAGACTGCCGACTAATAAGGAGTGCTGTCCGGTAGCGTGCCGCTTCTAGGGCCGTCAACCCAAAGGGTTCGCTCACACTACTCATCACAAAGATATCGGCAATACGGTAAGCATCGCGCCAGGCCTGGCCACGCACAAAGCCAGTGAAGAGCACTCTATCGGCAATCCCCAGGCGAGCGGTTTGCTCAATCAGTTGGGAGCGCTCTTCGCCATCACCAGCTAGCAAAAAGATAACCCGCGAGCGCTGCTTGGCAACCAGCTTGGCGGCATCAAGCAAATAGCCAAGGCCCTTTTGCGTGGTAAAGCGGGTCACCGCCGCCACAACACGGTAGCCCTGGCGCTGCAAGTCTGCTAGGTATTGATACGTCTGTGTGTCGTCCGCCGCCACCTGGTGGGTTGTATCAATCACGCCGCGGGCAGCAGCGCTACTGAGTGCGTTATAGACGACATCAACCTTAGCCGCCGGAATGCCGTAACGCTGCACAATAATGCTTTTGGTCAGGGCGCTCACAGCCAGAATACGGTCCGCCGCAAGCAGTGCATGCTGCTCAATCTCGTGCACAAGTGGGTTGCCGTCATGCTCGCCGGAGCGGTCAAACTCGGTGGCATGCACATGCACAATCAGCGGCGCACCAGTTAGCTGCTTGGCCCGGACACCAGCTTCCATCGTCAGCCAGTCATGGGCATGGATAATATCAATACGATGCTGGGCCACAAACTGCTCGACAAACTGGACGTACTGCCGCTGCAAAGCACGGATACCACCCAGGCTTGTATGAGCTTGCTGGCTATCATAGGCACCACAGGATGCCCGCCCCGGAGCAGTAGAGCTGGCAGCATGAACACGCATATGGTCCGTACCAGGGTGGTGCGCCCGGTAGGGCAGTACAAAATCAATCTGCGCCCCGCACCCGGCCAATGCTTTGGAAAGGTGGTAGCATGCAACACCTAAACCACCGCTGTTATGCGGCGGCAGTTCCCACCCAAGCATTAGCATTTTCATTCCAGTCGCCTACCCCTTAGCGATATTACTATTTGCCAACCATTATAAACAACGTTTATGCTTTGATCAAGCACTAACCCTCAGGCCACACACCCCTAGCCAGCAACCCACCCCAGCTGCTATACTATAGGTATGAAATCATCCCGCCCACCGTTCAAACACGTTGCCCTCCTGACGCTCGCCGGAGTGGTTATCTTTGCCACCCTTGTGCTGTTCTTTTGGCCACGCACACCGCAGACGCCTCAGTCCCACGCACCGGAATCTGCACCAATTTCCATATCTGTTGGCAAGCCGGCGGCGCATACCATCACTGTATATGTAGACCCCTTGTGCCCGCGCTGCCGCGAGTACCACCAGCAGACACTCCAGCCAATTTATGAGCAGTATGTGCGCACTGGCAAAGCCCAGTTAGTTGTGCGCCCCGTGGCGTTTATTTCGGAATATTCGGCAAGTCTTAATGAATACAGCCTATGCGCTAACCAACAGGGTAAATACTGGCAGGCGCTTCACCACACCTACGAGTTAATAGCGCGCAGTGGTAGCAGTGCGGCGGCGTCCTTCTACACTAATAACCCGCCCGAGCAACTGGCAAGTGCAATTGGCGTTGATGCAGCCAAACTCGGCCAGTGCCTTGAGCACAACAGCTACCTACAGCAGCAAAAGCAGCAGCTCGACCACGTGCGCACCCACGGCATTACCGGTACGCCATCCACCTTTGTCGACACCCACCCAATTGTGCGCGGGGCAGTGCCGCTTGAGTTTATCACCAACTTGCTGCGCTCGTAAGGAACATACAGCTTGCGCTATCAGAGCCGAGGCCGATACTATCAAGGCCTAGGCTCTACGTTTATCGTTACATAATTACAATCAAAAGCCCGCTTACGTACAGGACATAAGCGGGCAAATTATACCATATGGCAGGAGTAGAGGGACTTGAACCCCCGACACCCGGTTTTGGAGACCGGTGCTCTAGCCAACTGAGCTATACTCCTCCAGTGCTTCTACTATAGCAACCCGGCAATGAGTTGTAAAGGCGCAGGCGAATTTTGAGCCCGCGCGCGAACATCTGGTATACTGGGGGGTATATGAAGTCGTTAAGTCCTGCCAATCCGCGCGTGTTGTTTGTAGTAGGGATTCCTGGCGCAGGGAAAACCTACTTTGCCGAGCAGTTTGCCGAGACTTTTGGTGCACCATTCATTGAGTACGATGCTATCCGTGCCCAGCTTACCCAGCACCCCAGCTATAGCCGCGAGGAAGACGCGACCGTGGCACGCCTGGCACGGCACCAGTTAGGGGAACTACTCAAGACTAATCACCCGATTATATTTGAAGGCGGCTGCGAATCCCGGACTGACCGCACCGCACTAATACGGTTCGTGCAGGAGTTTGGCTACCAACCGATGCTGATTTGGATTCAAACTGAGCCCGCGACCGCTATGCGCCGGGCTGTGCTGGGGGTACGGGGCCATAGCAACCGGCTGATCCCAGAAGAACGCTTTAATAGCCTCGTGCGCCGCTTTACGCCACCTAGCAACGCCGAGCGCCCCGTTGTGCTTAGCGGTAAGCACACCTATACCTCGCAGTCACGGGCAATCTTACGTCACCTAGCCCAGGCTGGGCACGATCATCTGTTTACCAGTAACGACCCGTCAATCGTGCGGCCAGCAGTCCACATTCCCCGCCGCAATATTGGTGGGTCTTCGATCTCTATCCAGTAATGAACGAGCTCCAGGATGATGAATTTGGCCCTATCGTTGTGCGGCGGCCGGCTCGGGCACGGGCTATTACGCTGAGCCTAAACGCCCGTGGCCAGCCAAAACTGACCGCACCACGCCACACTAGTCTTAGGGCTATAGAGCGGCTGATTAATGAATCACGCCCACATATTCGCCAGCTCCTGGCGCGGCACGGAGCCAGCACCCGCTACACGAACGGTATGGCTATTGGTAAGCAGCACTCACTGGTGGTAGTTCCCGGGGGCCAGTTGCAGGTTCGCCGGCAAGGCTGTGTTATTACTGCCACCGTGCCACCCAGTCTGCTGCTCGAGCACCCGACCGTGCAGCAAGCTATTGGTCATGCGGCCCAAGTTGCCTTGCGGCGCGAAGCTAAGCACTACCTGCCGGGGCGCCTCGCCACCCTCGCTACGCAGCACGGTTACACCTACCAGCGGGTGCGGTTTTCGCACGCAACCAGTCGCTGGGGCAGCTGCAGCAGCCAGGGGACGATTAGCCTTAATATTGCCCTCATGAATCTACCGTTTGCGCTGATTGATTACGTGCTTATTCATGAGCTCTGCCATACCCAGCAGATGGATCACTCGCCGGCTTTTTGGCGCCTGGTGGCTGCCGCTGACCCGCACTACCAGCAGCACCGTCGGCAGCTTAAGCAGTACACACCGATTATTTAGCCTATGCCTGCGCGCTTGACACACCGCGCCGCGCCGCGCTATACTAGCCTTGACAGTCTGCACGAAGCAGACTATTTAAATTGGGAGAGACACTGTGGCGAAAGCAAGCAAAGCAAAATCCACCAAAAAGAAGGTCACGACCCGCGTTGTAACCCGCGAGGCCAGCACCACCAATAGCAAAAAATCCACCAAACAAACCACACCAACAGCCAGCGTTGCTGCCAGCACTCCGGCCAAACGCCACACCAAAGCACGCAGCGCAGCGCCACTTAAAACTGGTGAAAAGAAGGTTGGCTACTTCCGTGGCGCCTGGCAGGAGCTCCGCCAAGTGCGCTGGCCAAGCCGCGCCCAGACTTGGTACCTAACCGCCGCGGTGATTATCTTTACCGGCTTCTTTGTCGCACTGGTGCTACTGCTTGATGCACTCTTTAAATACCTCTTTAACCTCATGATTGGCTAGCCCAGAAAGGATTTTTATGACGAACAAACGCTACGATTCAACCCGGCAATGGTACGCTATCCACACCTATAGTGGCTACGAAGATAAAGTGGCAGAGTCGATCCGCCAGCGCATTAATGCCGTTGATATGGCCGATAAAATTTTCGATGTCATGATCCCAAAGGAAAAGCAAATCGAAATTAAAAACGGTAAGCGCAAGGTAGTTGAGCGTAAAATCTTCCAGGGGTACGCGTTAGTAGAAATGAAACTCACCGAAGAAACCTGGTTTATTGTGCGTAACACCCCTGGCGTAACCGGCTTTGTTGGCAGCGGCACCGAGCCAACCCCAGTCAGCGATAGCGAAATCAAGAAGATTAAAAAGCGCATGGGCGTGGAGGAGCCAAAGCACCACATCGACTTTAGCGAGGGCGAGGTCGTTAATATCATCGACGGGCCGTTTAAGGGCTTTGATGGTGCCATTAGCGAAATCGACTACCAAAAGGGTAAGCTTAAGGTCATGGTAAGCATGTTTGGCCGCGACACCCCAGTAGAGCTTGACGCTCTGCAGGTCACTCACGTATAGCGTAGCAAAGGGCTAGCACGCCGCGCCGTGCTGTAGTATAATAGCTAGCGTTACGCACTCGTGGATAATTACGAGTTAAAAAGGAAGTATATAATGGCAAAGAAAGTAATCGGTAATCTAAAACTCCGTATTCCTGCTGGCCGCGCAACCGCTGGGCCACCAGTCGGTTCTACCCTCGGCCAATGGGGCCTTAATATGATGGATTTTATCAATCCATTTAATGAGGCCACCAAGGACTTGATGGGTAAAGATGTCATCGTGCATATGCAAGTGTTCGAAGACCGCACCTTTGCATGGAAGAGCCTCGGCCAACCAGTGGATGATATGATCCGCGAAAAGGCCGGTATCCAAAAGGGGAGCGGCAAGCCACATAGCGATAAGGTTGGTAAAATCAGCCGCGTACAGCTGGCAGAAATCGCCGAAGCCAAGAAGGATCTGCTAAATGCAATCGACGAAGAGGGCCGTATCAAGACCGTAGCCGGCACCGCCCGATCGATGGGTGTTGAGGTCGTTGACTAGGCACATACACCCGCCTTCACACTATACAAACAGCCTTAGAACTTAATGTACTAAGGCTGTTTTATATTACCAGCCACCACTCGCTTAGTCCACGCGGAGCCGCAAACTGCTCTTGCTTAAACCTGCCATACTTGCTAGACTATACTTAAGCAAATTTTAAGGGGGACGTATGCCTACACAAACATCAGTACACAAAAAGCCCGGCTTTACCATTGTAGAACTCCTGGTGGTCGTGGTGATTATTGGGATTTTAGCCAGCGTGACGCTGGTGGCCTATAATGGCTTTACTCAGCACGCCCGGATGAATGCTTTGGTTGCAAACGTAAAGCAGTGGGGCAAGCTGATATCAATTTACGAGGCACGCTCAACCAGTGACCAGCGGCTCGAAACCGGTAGTATCTACTGCCTCTCTACAGGGTGTGACTCTGGCGCTGCAACACTGCCTGCAAACTTTCAGGCCGTAGCTGGTGGTAAGCCAACCACCAAAGGCTACACAGCCCGTTATAAATCCGGTGGTGGCTGGCGAATCCACTTCCCACCGAGCGACGGCAACTGCCCCAGCGGCCCGAATGCCGATAAAACTACCCCAGCCGGAGCGTCCGGTAGCTGCAGCTACAGCATCGAAACCGAAACCTTCGAGTAAAAAGAAGCCCCCTCAGCGCCAAAGCCGAGGGGGTATTTGCTATAGAAGGAGGATCAGCCCGCCGCACAGGGCTAGTACCGGCCCCATACTATCGAGGCGGTCAAGCAGACCACCGTGCGGGCCGAGTAGGCGGCTGATATCTTTTATACCAGCCTGGCGCTTGAGCCAGGACTCCCATAGGTCGCCACATATTGCGACGACGGGAGCGGCAGCCAGCGCAAGCAGCGCTATAGCCGGCAGCGGTATGGCGAGCCAATAGGCTACAGCACTGACTGCCACCCAACTGCTAAAGACGCCACCAAGCGCGCCCTCCCAGGTTTTACTGGGGGAGTAGCGGCTCAAACAGCGCGGCTGCTTACCGAGCGCAGCTAGTATAGCCGTAGCAGCGCGCCCCGCAAAGAAGGCGCCGCTATCAGCTGCAACAACTGCAGCTAACAGCAATACCAGATACTGGGGCTGCTGCCCAAGCAACAAGTAGCCGGTAAATAATCCGGCTACCACTACCGTACCAAATGCCAGCACTGGTGCGATGCGCGGGCTGGTATTACTAAGCTGTACGGTTTCCCGCACAGCTAAGCCCGCTACTGCTACCAATGCTAGCGGCACAAACGGCGTGCCGGCCAGCGCGTACAACAGCGTTAGCCCAACCACTAAAGATAAACCAATCGCAATACGAGGAATAACATCCCCCATACTGCGGACTGGCAATAGTGCTAGCTTATGGCTCCTTACGAAAGTCATCATAAGGCGCCACCTCCTTTCCAAATTAAAACAAAGAACAACGCAGCCTGAATACTACGCCGCTCAAACTATAGCAGCACCAGCCATAAGGCGCAAGGGGGCCGCGGCTGCCGGGCCGACATACCGGGGTGAGCCCACCAGCACCGCTAGTTGCTGGCGCGCAGCCTGCTGTGCTATAATGGCACGGTTATTACTAGCGTGGGAGGCCCTTAGCCCGGGCCGTATGCACCACAGATAAGGAGTTACCACTATGGCTACGAAGCCAGAACTACTCGCCAAAGCCGCCGAGCTTAAACTAGAGGTGAGCGAAACCAACACCGTGGCCGAGATTGAGGCCGCAATTGCCGAAGCCGAAAAGCATGAGGTAAAGGAACAGCACGTTGCCAAGGCTGGTAAGCGCAGCCAAAAGGCGCTAGACGAAGCCGCCGAAAAGGCCGCCAAAGAAGCCCGCAAAGAGCAGGGTGATACTACCCCGCAGGACCCAGATGCAGTCGAAGCAAAGAAGAAGGGTCCAAAGCCCGTTACGCGCCCCCGCATTGAGCGCCGTGGCAAAAAGTACCAAGCAGCTGCCGGCAAGGTAGAGGCAGGTAAGCTCTACAGCCTTGCTGAGGCCCTGGAGCTCGCTACAACCACCAGCACCACCGCCTTTGATGCCAGTGTTGAACTACACGTGCGCCTAGGTGTTGACCCTCGCCAGGCCGACCAGAATATCCGCGCAACCGTTAGCTTGCCGCATGGTACTGGTAAGGATGTGCGCGTTGCCGTCTTTGCACCAGAGAGCGAGCATGCTGCCGCTAAGGCAGCTGGGGCTGATATCGTTGGTGATGAAGAGTTCACCAAGCAGCTCGACAAAGAAGAACTGACCTTCGATGTACTGGTAGCAACCCCTCAGTACATGCCAAAGCTCGGCCGCTACGCCCGCTTGCTAGGCCCACGTGGCTTGATGCCAAACCCTAAGAGCGGTACCGTTGCCACCGATGTTGCCAAGGCCGTAACCGAGGCTAAAGCCGGTAAGATTGAATACCGTGTCGATAAGCAGGCTATTGTGCACCTGCCATTCGGTAAGGTCAGCTTTGGGGCTGATAAGCTCGCAGGCAACGCTCAGGCGTTCTTTACCAGCTTGCAGGCTCAAAAGCCAAGCAGCCTGAAGGGTGCTTACATTAAATCAATCACCGTTAGCACCACAATGGGTCCTGGCATCAAGGTAGAAGTAAGCAACAACTAGCATTCTACACCAGGATACACGTAAAAGCCCCCGCCCATTTGAGGCGGGGTTTTGCGCACCATGCGGTAGGGCAGGGCTGCGTGCAGACTGCTCCGCAGTTCATGGTACAATAGAATAAAGAGGAGATAGGGTACCATGGCAGTCTATAGTAATCGCGATATCACACAGGCAATCGAAGACGGCACGATCGTGTGCACGCCCTTTAACCCGCACCACGTAAGCGAAGCTAGTCTTGATTTTACCCTTGGCTATTACTACTACCGGCAGGAAGCCGTCAATAATGCGCGCGTCTACAATCCATTCAGCAAGCAGGATGTGGAGCGCTACTTTAATGGGCCCCACACCGCAACGCCACACCAGCAGTGGTGCCAGCAGAATGGCTACGCACCACTACATAACATCCCGCCCGAGCACCCTATCATTGTGCTGCGCCCCGGTGAGCGCGTCCTGGCGCATACGCACGAGTTTGTGGGGATTCGTGCCCATGGTGGCGCCGCCGAAGTCAAAAGCCGCAGCAGCTGGGGTCGCAATGGTGTAGCAGTCTGTTTTGATGCTGGCTGGATCGACCCTGGCTATATTAACCGCATTACGCTCGAAATCTATAACCTCAACCGGCACGAAAGCGTCGTACTACCGGTTGGCGAGCGCGTTGGCCAGCTGATATTCCACACGACCAATAGCCCAGTCCAGGGTGATTACACCACTGGCCGGGGTGGTATCAGTGGCAAATATCAAACCACCAGCGACCGAGCAGAGCTTATCCGTACCTGGCGGCCCCAGCATATGCTACCGCGCGCCTATAAAGACCAGCGCAGCCTCCCAGCGCCGATTGACGGCCTGGCACCTGGCATATACTAGGCCACCCTTACCGCGTGGCTGGCTCTTTGCCTACGCACCAGCGTGCTTGACAACCCATCACCCCGTCCCGTATAATCCTAGCTAGACATTACCAGAGACAGTAGCTGCCGGCGCAAATATTCTGCTACGGCTTAATCCGCTACCGAGGGATATTACTTCTTTTCTCATTGTCTTTGGTGGTGCCGTAGGGCGAGCGCACTATGCGTGGGGCCTACTAACTACCAGTACATTAACAACCGAGCCCGTTTTTAGAAACCTAACCCAAAGGAGTTTTATTGCATGGCAATTACCCGCGATAAAAAACAAACTTTGGTTGCCGAAGTTGCTGATATCCTCGCCGATGCCAAGATGACGGCGTTTGCCTCATACAAAGGCCTGGGTGTTGCAGAGCTTCAAGAACTACGTGCCCATGCACGCCAGGCTGGCGTTACCATCAAGGTCGTCAAAAACCGCCTGGTACGCGTGGCGCTCGAAAGTAACGATACCTACAAAGATGCCGACACCTCACTGCTGCAAGGCCAGTTGATCTACGCCTTTAGCACCGAGGACGAGGTCGCTCCAGCCCAAGTGCTGGACCGCTTTAGCAAAGACCACCCAGCCCTAGAGCTGGTCGGTGGCTTTAGCGGCGAAGGCCTGGCACTTGGTACGAGCGAGATTACTGCCCTGGCAGGCCTGCCAAGCAAGGATCAGCTCATCGCCCAGGTGGTATCACAACTGCTTTCACCGGTACACGATATTACCAACGGCCTTTCTGGCAACCTGCATACGCTGCTGGATGGCGTTGAAGCCAAGGCAACCAACTAATTACTAACCGAACCAAAGGAGCTATGACAATGGCTGATGTAAAAAAACTAGCTGAAGAGCTAACCAAACTGACTGTTCTAGAAGTGAACGAACTAAAGAACGTATTGAAAGATGAGTACGGCATTGAGCCAGCTGCTGCTGCAGTAGCTGTTGCCGGCCCAGCTGCTGGTGGCGACGCTGCCGCAGAGGACGAAAAGACTGAATTCACCGTTCAGCTGAAGGACGCTGGTGGCCAGAAGGTGCCAGTTATCAAGGCTGTGAAGGAAATCACTGGCCTAGGCCTGGGTGAAGCAAAGGCTCTGGTAGATGACGCACCAAGCGCCATCCTGGAGAAGGTTTCGAAGGACGAAGCAGAAGAAGCTAAGAAGAAGCTTGAAGACGCTGGCGCAAGCGTCGAGCTGGCATAGTTTAGCTGCACGCGCACGGCTCGGTTGTTATAACAAACCACCGTTGAGTATCACTACTTGGCGGTGGTTTTGGTTTAGCAGCGTAAGCGTAGCCTAGCGCAACGGGCATAACCAAGCCACCAAAGAAAACCCGCTGCCGGTAAAAGCAGCGGGGTAGAGAGGGGTTTAGGCGGCAGTGGCAGGCGTTTCGCCCACCAGTAATGGCGGGATAAACCGCGCCTCGCCACGACGAGTGGTGGTATTATACCGTCCGGTCACTTGTATAGCGGCGGCGGCTGTAACGTCACCACGGCTTACGACGCAGCGCAGCCGCTCAAAGTGCACCACCCCCTCTCGGGTATAGACAACGGAATCAACCTTTCCATATATGATAGGGTGCAACACATACCCCCAGCTTGGAACGGCTGACCTTTTATAAGGTCAGCCGTGAGTGGCATGTCTGTAATATCAAACAAAGTGGCGGACTTAATCATGACTCCTCCTACAGAAAAGAACATTAGCACCCGGTGTGCTAAAGCTCATGCATTATACCAAGCTACGGCTACGATAGCAAGGCCTATAGGGCATAACGTACCACCCAAATTTACAACGAACCTGCCGTCTTATCTGGTAGGGCTGTGGAAAGGCGCAGCATAAATCAGTATACTAATAGTATAGCCACACCAACCCAAGACACGCCCCCTATCTATACACGTGATTACCGACAGCTCCCAACCCACCAGGTAGGGAAGCTGTGCCATGTGGCACGCAGCGCACCCAAAACAGCACTGGATGTTGGCTGCGGCACTGGGCAATTGGTGCGTGATCTATACCACCGCGGCTACCAGGTAACTGGTATTGATATATCCACCGAAGCCATTAGTCAAGCACAGGCAAGTACTATCTACACACAGGGCATCACCTTTGCTGTGCGCGATATAACCAAGCCGCCTTTGCCGCCCTGCCACTACGGCCTTATTACCTGTAAGTACGTGGTTGCATTTATCGCGGATCGTGCTGCGTTCTTTCGTGCCATTGGCACGCTCCTAGAACCGACGGGCGTCGTGGCTATCATCACCCCCAACCCAGCCCATGTACCGGCACACAAAGCCCATATTGCCGTGCCAGCCACGCAACTGAGCGGGGAGCTTACCGCCTGCTTTCGGCATGTTGAGCACCGCCGCTATGGCCGGGATGATTGGTTTATCTGCCGCACGCCACGCGCTGGCCGCTGATAATCAACTTGACAACCCCTGGCCACTAGCGTATATAATAGAAGAGATATTCACGATAAAAACAGACAAGGAACTGCGAGATTATGTCTGAATTACCAGAAAAACAGGTCAAGCGTCTTAAATCGTTAATTCAAGACGCCGAAACAAACTTGGCCGCTGCTAAGGAGCTTTTGATTAGTATCCTCGGCGAGGACGGCCAGGTTATTACCCCACGCAATAGCCAGGAGGATGTGGCTGGCAAGATTATTGAAGGCGTATTTGATGGCCAGGTGATGATTGGCCCGGATGGCAAGAATTACCCCGTGCCAGCTAACTACGCTAGTAAGTCCAAGCTGGTGGAAGGCGATATGCTCAAGCTGACCATCACTGATAAGGGCGGCTTTATTTACAAGCAAATTGGCCCCACCGAGCGCCGCCAAGTTATTGGTACCCTGGTGCAACACGACGGTGCCTACTACGTAGAAGCCGGCGGGCGTGAATACCGCATTCTGCTGGCAAGCGTGACGTACTTTCGGATTAATATTGGCGACCAAGTTACCATCATTATCCCAGAGGATAACCCCGATGCAACCTGGGCTGCAGTAGAAGCCGCACTGTAGTAGTCAGCCCCACATCTTACAACCCATAAGCCCCCGGTAACGCGCCAGGGGCTTATCTGTTATAATAAATGGAATGAACAAGTCGCCACGCCAGGCGCTGTACCGTAAGTACCGCAGCCATACATTTGATGAGGTTATTGGCCAGGAGCACGTAACCAGTATTCTTGCCGCTGCCGTGCAGCAGGGCAAGATGAGCCATGCCTACCTGTTAACCGGCCCGCGCGGGGTAGGCAAAACCAGCGTGGCGCGTATCCTTGCCCATGCTATTACCAAGCTACCCTACACGGGCGAGGACCAACCGTTAGATATTATCGAGATTGACGCCGCCAGCAACAACGGCATCGATGATATCCGCGACCTACGCGATAAAGCACGCGTTGCCCCGGCCCAGGCGGACCATAAAGTCTACATTATTGATGAAGTCCATATGCTATCGAAGGCTGCCTTTAACGGCCTGCTCAAGATCCTCGAGGAGCCGCCCGCACACGTGGTGTTTATCCTAGCCACAACCGATTACGATAAGCTGCCGGCGACTATCATCAGCCGCACCCAGCGGTTTCACTTCCGGCTGGTGGAGGCACCGATTGTTGCCAAGCATCTGGCCCATATTGCAGCGCAAGAGGGGATCACAGCCGATAAAGAAGCGCTGATGACCATCGCCGAGCGTGGCGGCGGAAGCCTGCGCGATAGTATCAGCCTATTTGATCAGCTCCAGAGTGGCCACCAGCATATTACCGCCCAGCTGGTTGATGAGGTGCTTGGCCTGGCCCCACGCCAGCGTATTGATGAGCTAACCACTGCTATTGCCGCGCGCCAGCCTGCCCCGGTAGTACGCCATGTGAGTGAACTGGTTGCTAGTGGCATTAGCCCAGCTACCCTGGCATCGCAGCTTGCAGTGGCAGTACGGGCCCGTATTGCCGATGAGCCGTGGCTGATTACAACGCTTGAAGGCCTAACCCACACGTCGCAGTCTACCCAGCCAGAGGTAGCCCTGCTCGTTGCGCTCCTTGGCCCAATGGAGCAGCAACCCCCGCAGCCAGCTGCAGCACCGGCTCACCAGCCGAGCTCCGCGCCACACACGACCCCGCCAGCCACGCCGGCCCTTATGGCACCACACACACCGCAACCATCCAGCGCTCACCCAGACACACCAGCTCAGCCCGCTGCCAGCATTCCTGCACCCGCCCAGCCTACTGAGCAGCCTGCCAGTACGTCGCGGCCATCCCACCTGGCAGACTTTGACCAAGCTTGTGGAGAAATTCGAAATCTCCGAGCTCGGGAAGTGGTCGTGGGTTATTGCTTGTCAGAAGATGAGCAGCAGATTTTGTCAAAACAAATGAATTTACTCCTGTCAGAAGTCGAGGAGGCAATGGATGATGTTCAGCTTTTAGGAGATGAGTTGTCATCTTTAGAAAAGCAGACGGCAGGGAAGCTTCTGGCCTATGTTTTTCAGACACAGATGCGGGAGCTCAGCCATCTCAAGAAGATCCATCATTATGAGATAAAAGATTTTCTGCAGATGGATTATGCGACAAAGACCAGCCTAGACTTGACTGAAAATGCCCGTACAGGCAAGAAGCATGGTAGTCTTTTTTGGCTCATGGACGAAACAAAAACAGCCATGGGAGGACGCTTGCTTCGTTCTTGGATCCAGCATCCCTTGATTGATAAGGGACGCATCATCAAGCGTCAAGATGTTGTTCAGGTCTTTCTGGATTATTTCTTTGAGCGGAGTGATTTGGCAGATAGCCTTAAGGGGGTCTATGATATTGAACGCCTGGTAAGTCGTGTGTCATTTGGCAAGACCAATCCCAAGGACCTCCTGCAATTGTCTTCTACTCTGAGCCATGTTCCTCAGATTCGGTCAATTTTAGAAACGATTGAAAGCCCAGCTTTGGAGAGTTTGGTGGCAAGGCTAGATGCGATTCCTGAGCTGGAAAATCTAATCAGCTCTGCTATTGACCCAGACGCTCCACAAGTAATTACTGAGGGCAATATCATTCGAACTGGTTTTGACGAGACCTTGGACCAGTATCGTTTGGTCATGAGAGAGGGGACTAGCTGGATTGCGGACATTGAAGCCAAGGAGCGAGTGGCAAGTGGTATTGCTAATCTGAAGATTGACTATAACAAGAAAGATGGTTACTATTTCCATGTAACTAATTCTCAACTAGGCAATGTCCCTAGCCATTTTTTCCGAAAAGCAACCTTGAAAAATTCTGAGCGTTTTGGTACGGAAGAGCTGGCGCGCATTGAAGGCGAGATGTTGGAGGCGCGTGAGAAGTCTGCTAATCTGGAATATGAGATCTTCATGCGCATTCGTGAAGAGGTCGGAAAATATATTCAACGGCTACAAGCCTTAGCTCAAACCCTGGCTACGGTCGATGTTTTACAGAGCTTCGCGGTTGTGGCTGAAAGTCAACACTTAGTCCGTCCAAGCTTTACAAGCAGTCGTAGTTTGCAGATTAAAAAAGGCCGTCATGCGGTTGTCGAAAAAGTCATGGGAGCCCAAAGCTACATCCCAAATAGTATCGAACTGGATCAAGAAACAGATATTCAGCTGATTACTGGACCAAATATGAGCGGGAAGTCAACCTACATGCGACAGCTGGCAATGATTGTCATCATGGCTCAGATGGGATCGTATGTGCCAGCAGAAGTAGCCAGTATTCCGATTTTTGATGCTATCTTTACACGAATAGGTGCGGCAGATGATTTGGTGTCTGGTCAGTCGACTTTTATGGTGGAGATGATGGAGGCCAATCGGGCCATTCGACAAGCAAGTGAACGCTCTTTGATCCTTTTTGATGAACTGGGACGGGGGACTGCGACTTATGATGGGATGGCTCTGGCGCAAGCAATTATTGAGTATATTCATGATCGTACCAAAGCCAAGACTCTTTTTGCAACCCATTATCATGAGTTGACAGGCCTGTCAAGTAGCTTGACACGATTAGAAAACGTCCATGTGGCAACTCTAGAAAAAGATGGCCAAGTGACATTTTTGCATAAGATTGAAGCAGGACCTGCTGACAAGTCCTATGGGATTCATGTTGCAAAAATTGCTGGCTTACCTACGGATTTGTTAAGGCGAGCAGATGCGATTTTGACAGATTTAGAAGGAAGAGAGGATCAGAAAGTCATCTTCAATTCAGACAAGTCTCAAGGCACCCTTTTGCGCCAGGACCCTATGGGGCAGCTTGATTTGTTTACTGCTGAGCATCCAGTTCTGGAAACCTTACGTGGGCTCAATTTGAATCAAATGACACCGATGGATGCTTTATTGCTTCTTTCTGACTTACAAAAAGATTTATAGGCTATCTAGTTGGCTTTGGGAAGAAAGCAAGAAGTAGAAAACAAGAACAAAAAAATCTGATGAATAACTAAAAACACTCCTGGATCTATTTTTCTAGATGGGGAGTGTTTTCTTGTATTTTATAAAAAAGTTGCCTTTAAAGATTCTTTTGTTTGATTACCCAAAGTCTCGAATCAAAGTCATACGTTTTGGGCAAAGGTGCCCAATCAGTGAGTTCTCCACTAGAAGAATCTGTGATACTAAAACCGGCCCTCATGAGCTCATAGCCACTATAGTCGTGTCCGTTAATCTCATAGGTAGCTTCTGGATTTAAACCGGTCAGACGTAGTCGTTGACAGGAACGATTGACTTGATTGAGGAGTTTGTAATGGGCTAAAATGGCTGTATCTTTATTTTCGCTGACAACCATCCAGGCGGTTTCTTGAGAATCAAATGGAGATAAGAGTCGATAGAAGTTGCCACTGTGAAAGAGTTTGCGATGTTCTTTGTAAAAGGCAATCTGCTGAGCAACTTGATCCAATTCTTGGCTACTTAGCTTGTTTAGGTCTAATTCATAACCAAAAACTCCAAAGTAAGCAACATTTGCACGTGTTTTTAATGGAGTGATACGATTGAGCTGGTGGTTAGGAACAGTCGAAACATGGGCTCCCATTGACGAGAGAGGATAGAGTAGGCTGGTACCGTACTGAATTTTCAAGCGTTCGATAGCATCAGAATCATCGCTAGTCCATCCTTGTGGAGCGTAGTAGAGTATGCCCGGGTCAAAGCGGCCTCCTCCTGAGGAACAGGACTCAAACAAGACATTGGGATAGGCCCGGGTCAATCGATCATATAACTTGTAAACGCCGAGAACATATCTGTGAAAGACCTCTCCTTGCTGGTCTGCTGGAAGTTCGCAGGAGTAGACTTCTGTCAGCGAACGGTTCATGTCCCATTTGATGTAGTCAAGCTTAGCTTCCTCAATGATAGCGGACATTCGTTGGAAAATATAGTCTACAACCTCATCAGAGGTAAAGTTTAAGACAAACTGATTTCGTCCATGACAGGATGGCCGATCAGGAGTATGGATATACCAATCAGGATGATCTCGAAAGAGTTGGCTGTCTTTATTGACCATTTCTGGCTCAAACCAAAGACCAAATTTTAGGCCGATTTCTCGGATTTTAGAAGCTAGATTTCCTATACCATTGGGTAGGCGATCTCGGTTTGCGAACCAATCTCCTAAGCCAGTCTTATCATTTACCCGTTTGCCAAACCAACCGTCATCTACCACAAAAAGTTCTACTCCAACCTTTTTAGCGCCTCTGGCAATCTCAAGAAGCTTTGTTTCTGTATAATCAAAGTAGGTAGCCTCCCAGTGATTTATCAGAATAGGTCGTTCTTTTTCTTTCCATTGACTGCGAGCCAATCGCGTTCTAAAAAGTTGGTGGAAGACTTGACTCATCCCGTTGAGACCTTGATCAGAAAAGACGATGAGGGCTTCAGGACTGATAAAGCTTTGGTTTGGTTCGAGTTTCCATGCAAAGTGGAATGGATTAATTCCTAGTTGTAGACGGGTTACATCCCAGGTGTCCACTTCAGCCTGAATCAAAAAATTACCTGAGTATACCAAGCTAGCCCCGATGACTTCTCCCTGATGTTCAGTTGTTTCTTTGCGTTTTAATGCAACAAAAGGATTATGATGAGGACTGGAAATACCTCGTGTTGATTGGATTGCTTGGATGCCTTGTTGGAGAGGACGAGTCTTGATATGGCGTTCCCTAGCCCAGGCACCGGATAATTGCAACCATTCGTAGTTTGCATCGGGCAAATCTAAGTTTAGACTGGCTATTTGCTCAATAAACTGATTGGCCACTCCACAGTTACGAATCTCAGTGTGACGACTAATAACTGGGAAATCTTGGAAGATTGTGTAATGCAGATCCACCTCTAATCCAGTTAGATCATCTTTTAGGGTTACAATCAGAGTCTGACCTTCCTTCTCATCTACTACATATGTAGCAGGCAAGCCGTCCAATAGAGGTTTACCGAACTGAATTTCGTGTTTGTAGTAACAAAAATCAGTAATCTGAGACCCGTTCTCTTGGCGAATGGAGATGGCTGGATGGCGAAAATCACTGGTTCCGTACTCAGGGAGTTCCTGTTTTAGATGCTCTAAAGAATAGAAGACGTTCCCTTCTTTGCGGTAAGCAGTCATTGGACGAGAGTTCATTTCAAGGAAGTGACTGTAATCGCCGTCAGGCAAGCTCTTCCCGTAATATAGATGAAGAAGCTTGCCATCATCACTGACCTTGAAAATGTAGCTAATCTGTCCATTTCTAAAATGAAATTGCTGGGCAGATTCCAAAAAATGAATTGAAGTAGTCATACCGATTTCCCTTTCTATTTTTTGGTTGATAAACTAACTACTATATGAGAACTCTATCTAATCTTTCTTTCAAAATAATGTGGGGTAGACCCCCTCCAAATAACGAGATAGAGAATTTATTTAGATAAGCTACAAAAAGGAAAATTAATATACGCTGTATAATCAGGAAAAAATAGTTTCTTGAGCTTTTTCCCTCATATCAGCTTTTGATTAAAACGATTATATATATTTATATATTTTATTATATCAAAAAAATTAGTTTATCCAAGCGAATGCATAGAATTTTTAATACCAAAAAACTAGAGTATGAATAGCTTTCTTAGACAAAACAGAGATAAATTTCCATCAAAGACAGAAGCAATCCATATTGATCGAATCATCCTACTCATTTTTCCATAAAAACAGAAAAAAGATAGATGAATGGGTGACAAAAAATACTAAGCGCTCTTTTTTGCTAATCAGAATTCTATAGATGGGGTAGGGAAATCAGTCTTTAGGAAGAAGCTGTGCATTTATCTTTTGAATTTTACGGTAGGTGTGGCAGTAGATAGCGCCTGAAATAACCAGATAAATGAGAGTGAATTCCCCAACGGCAGTCAGTGTCAGGCTAAGTATTTTTTCTCTTGGGAAAAATCCAGCTAGGTTGGCCAAAAGTGCAAAGGTCAGAATCATCACGCCATAGTGGCTGACGACGGAGCGCAGGATGCTCCAGTCTCTTTGGAAGAAGTTTCCACTCCATCTGAAAATGGCTCCCATGATAAACCAGATAAGTAGGCAGTAGAGCATGATGAGAGAAACATGGACATGCTGGCTTAAAAAGAAGTGGCCGATAGGTGAGCGAGGATGAAGCGGTAGATAAGCTGGATTGTAAAAATAAGAAACAATCATGGAGAAGAAGAGACCGATGAAAATCCCTCCAATCCCTCCGAAAAAGAGTTTTTTAAGACGAGTTTTCATAATTGCAACCTTTCTTTGATAGATTTGAGATAACGGCGAGACGAGTATGTCTGGTCGCCGTTTTTCAGAAATATTTGGATCAGGCCATTTGGAGTCAGCTTGAGATGGCTGATTTGTCGACTGTTGATAATCTCCGATTGAGAAATCTGCAGAAAATAGTCCGGCAGGACCTGCAGCAACTGATAAAGAGCTTGTTGAGCTCGGTAGCCGTCTTTTGCTGTTCGGACTCGGACCTGACGATTTTCTGTATAGATTCGGTGGATTTCCTTAGCATCCAGCAAATAGATTTCGTCCTCTTTCTTGACATGAATCTTGTCCTCTTTGCCTAGATCTTGAGCAAAGTGGACCAATTCCTGAATGCTTTCGGTCATGAGTCGAGCCTCAATGCTAACGGAGTCTTCGGCGACTTGAGAATCGATTCTTAGCTTAACTTTCATAACTTCCTCCTTTCACCTTTATTAAACCGCAACTTGGCAGCGAAAACAAGACCTTTTGTCTATGTGGCAGCTATTTGTGTCTATATGGTTTGGCTGGCGCGCAGAATGGTCAAGAAAAGGCTGTCCTCTGCTAGAAAGAGCCCAATGTGTTATAATAGATAGCAGAACAAATACGGAGAAAAAGATGTCAAAAATTATCGAACTTCCAGAAATTCTAGCCAATCAGATTGCGGCCGGTGAAGTCATTGAACGGCCTAGCAGCGTGGTCAAGGAGCTAGTGGAGAACTCAATTGATGCGGGTGCCAGTCAGATTACGATCGAAATCGAAGAAGCTGGACTCAAGAGCATTCAGGTGACGGATAATGGCGAGGGCATTGACCACGAAGATGTCCCTTTGGCCCTTCGACGCCATGCGACCAGTAAAATCAAGAAGCAAGCGGATCTCTTTCGGATTCGGACGCTGGGTTTCCGAGGTGAAGCTATTCCTTCCATTGCTTCTGTCTCACGTTTTACCATTGAAACAGCGACTGAAGCTGGCCAGCACGGGACTCTGCTAGTTGCCCAAGGCGGTGAGATAGAAGAGCACGAGCCTACCAGCAGTCCGGTAGGAACGAAAATCAAGATAGAAGATCTTTTCTTTAACACCCCAGCTCGGCTCAAGTATATGAAGAGCCAGCAGGCTGAGCTGTCCCATATCGTTGATGTGATTAATCGGCTCAGTCTGGCCCATCCGGAAGTGGCTTTCACCCTTATCAGCGACGGACGCGAACTGATACGGACTGCCGGCAGTGGCAATCTGCGTCAGGCTATTGCGGGCATCTATGGTCTGGCAACAGCTAAGAAAATGGTGGAAATCTCTGCTTCGGATTTGGATTTTGAGGTGAGCGGCTATGTCAGCCTGCCTGAGCTGACTCGTGCAAATCGGAATTATATTACGATCCTTATCAACGGCCGTTATATTAAGAATTTCCTGCTCAATCGTGCTATTTTGGATGGCTATGGCAGCAAGCTTATGGTAGGCCGCTTTCCACTAGCGGTCATCAATATTCAGATTGACCCCTATCTGGCCGATGTCAATGTCCATCCGACCAAGCAAGAGGTGCGGATTTCTAAAGAACGAGAACTCATGACCTTGATTTCGCAAGCCATTGCGACCAGTCTCAAGGAGCAAGACCTGATCCCAGACGCCCTGGAAAATCTAGCCAAATCAACTGTTAAGCGTGCCAATAAGCCTGAACAGACCAGTCTTCCGCTGAAAGAAAATCGCCTCTACTACGATAAGGAGCAGAATGACTTTGTCCTCAAGCCGCAGGTGGCTGAGCAGCAGCTATTCTTTGAAGAATCAGCGGAGCCTGTTCATGAAGCGACAGATGAAAAAGCAGAACTGCCACAATCGACTTCGGTCAAATTTGCAGAGAGAAAGTCGGCCAGCTATGACCAACTAGACCATCCAGAGCTAGACCAGGCTAGTCTGGAGCGGGCTGTGGATAAGTTGGAACAGGAAGAGAAATCAAGCTTCCCAGAGTTAGAATATTTCGGCCAGATGCATGGTACCTATCTCTTTGCTCAGGGCAAGGGCGGTCTTTACATTATTGACCAGCATGCTGCTCAAGAGCGGGTCAAGTATGAGTATTATCGGGAGAAGATTGGGGATGTGGACAATAGCCAGCAGCAGCTCCTAGTGCCCTATATCTTTGAATTTCCAGCGGACGATATGTTGCGAATCAAGCAGCGGATGGAGCTGCTAGAAGATGCTGGCATCTTTTTAGAAGAGTACGGAGCCAACCAATTTATTCTCCGCGAGCATCCCATTTGGTTCAAGGAAGAGGAGATTGAAGCCGGCATCTATGAAATGTGTGATATGCTTCTCCTGACCAAGGAAGTTTCCATCAAGAAATATCGAGCAGAGCTGGCCATTATGATGAGCTGCAAACGCTCTATCAAGGCCAACCACAGTCTGGATGACTACTCTGCGCGTGACTTGCTCTTTCAGCTATCCCAGTGTGACAATCCTTACAACTGCCCTCACGGCCGGCCGGTCTTGGTCAATTTTACCAAGTCAGATATGGAAAAAATGTTCCGCCGCATTCAGGAAAACCACACTAGCCTGCGGGAGTTAGGGAAATACTAAACTTTATAGAAGGTCAAACAGCCCTAGTCATCGAACTAGAGCTGTTTTTAATGTTTGAGCTGAACTTGTGTTCCAGTAAGCAAATCAGCTGGATGGCGTTTGTCCTTGCGGAACAGTCCCATCAGCAGAAAGGTCAAGAAGAAAATCCCTGCTTAAGTTGACAAGAAGATTGACAGCCCATCTGCCTGATAAGCACTGCGGATAGCTCCCATATGTCCCAGCTGCCAAGGGAAAAGCTTAATAGCAGAGCGCAAAATGCTGTGAGCAAAGCTCCTATGTTTGTAAATCAGCTGTAAACCTGCCCAACGCTTGCTCTGGGATTCAGTGAATGTAGGAATGCCCCCTAGAACTAGATAGTAGAAGCCCATAGCTAGTAAAAAAAGAGCAATGAGGTAGCCTGAGATGAAGAGCCAGTCGTCAAAGAGTTCTTTCAGACGAGTTTTGACAGGTATGGGATTGTCAGTTTTTAGCTTCATCTTGAGCACCTTCTTTCTTAGAATCCTCATCAAAGCCGATAACCTTGTCCAGATACTTTTCCTTAATCTTTAGCGCCTTGTTAATAGCCATTGCTGATGCGACTAGGAGGAAAAAAGTTAGCCAGACTAGGGCAGTGAATTTTGCTGGAAAGATAGAACCTGCGGAAAAGAGATAAATAGCCAAGGCTGATACAAGAATATACAAAATATGCCAGAAGCCATAAGATTTCACTTCCTTGTAGTAGCGATCTTTTTCGTCTTCTGAGAGGATGGGTTTTATTTCCGGCTTGTCGCTGTCTTCTAAAAGCAGATAATCTGTCGTCACCTGGAAAATCTTGCTCAGTTCTACAATTTTTTCCAGTTCTGGCAGCGCTTGGCCAGACTCCCACTTGGAAATGCTCTGGCGAGAGACATTGATTTGTTCAGCCAGTTTTTCTTGTGACCAGCCTTTTTCTTTTCTTAGTTCAAATAATTTATCAGCGAGTTTCATCATCGCAGCCTCCTTTTCTTTGCTAACTCTATCCTAACAGCTTTTAGTTATCTTGAGAATACAGCTTCCTGTACATTTTGTCAACCACCGGTTGCACTTCTGTTTGCAGTTTCCAGGCAGAAAATATGATATACTAGATAGGCAAAATGATACAAAAAGAAGGAAGATTATGTACGAATATTTTAAAGGAATCAT
>ERZ773050.132-NODE-132-length-46345-cov-8.292655_pt1 | contig 46345 bp, 63 predicted proteins | sample MGYA00580632_ERZ773050 | MGnify/ENA primary metagenome ERZ773050 (study PRJEB29015, sample SAMEA2738123) | human oral metagenome | biome: human oral; feature: human-associated habitat; material: saliva | place: China | collected 2166 ... | reverse complement strand
TACAATATATATCCCGTCACTATGATTGGGAGAGGCAGCTGAAACAAAAGGTTATAAGTGCTATTTCTTACCCTTTATTTCTTCTTTTAATGATGAATATATTTTTTCTAGTCACCATTTTGTTTATTATTCCTTCATTTGAAAATGTATTTACCACTATGCATATTACATTACCTCTGATGACGCGAGCTCTTTTTGTATTAGGACAAGGGTTAAAATCGCATCCTCTAATGGTAATAGCTATACATTGTGTTGTAATAGGTTCATTAGCATTTGCTTATAAACAACATAGTATAAAGTGTAAAGTACATCGTTGGCTTTGGCTATTGGCTCACCGATACCAATGGAGTACTTGTGTGTACTATACGAGCATGTTAAAAGTTTGGGCTCTCTTACTAGATTCTGGTATCTCTATTATTCACACCATGAATATCACTCGCCCTTTGTGGGGAAATATATATGGTGCTGAATGTAGTGAACAGGTGGAAGCAAAGTTATTATCAGGACACTCATTTGAAGAAAGTTTGCGTAGTGGTCAGATAGGAAATCCTTTTATATGGCAAATGATTTCCATTGGAGAAGAGAGTGGCGAATTAGTTAAAATGTTAAACCACTGTGGATACTACTATGAATCTATACTTTCAAAATATATTGCTCGTTTAGAACGATTGTTGGAACCGATTCTACTAACCGTAATGGGAATTGGTGTAGCCGTATTAGTTGTATCTGTTATGTATCCCTTATTTACGTCCATTGCCAACTTAGGAGGGCAATAGACTAACTATTAAAAAGGAGGATATTATGAAATCTGTTATGCATATGATTCATGAAGCGAATCATCGATTAGAAATGTGCGGTCAATGGATCGTAGATCGATTACATATTTCTCGTGTTCGAGAAGGGTTTAAAAAATCGAGAAAAGGCGGATTTACTCTCGTTGAATTAATGGTTGTAGTGGCGGTTATCGCTATACTAGCAGCTATTGCGATGCCACAATTCTTATCTGCTGCGGATAAGGCTCGAAACGCTAAGGAAACAGCAGATATACAAATAATTAAGAATGCTACTCAGTTGTATATGATTGTTAAGAATGAACATATAAAAGAGTGCTTATTTACTGTATTTTTTATAGTGTAATATATAATTCGTCAAAAATCGTCAAAATTTTTAACCAAAAATATCAGCAACTGCATTTGATGCTGCTGCTTTCATCTCATCGCTATAATGTAAGTATGTTTTCATCACCATAGCTGGAGTATCACCGAGCAATGATGATACTGTTTTTACATCAAGACCGTTAGCCAATAGCTTTGTGGCGTAGGTATGCCTTAAGCTATGCGCCGATAGATTATCTCCGAATTGTTTTATGTAGGTGTTAATTTGACATTTAACACCATTTTTTTTAAATGGGTTGAGAATTAAATTATATTCAAACTCTAACTCATGTGATTTATATTCCATGAGTATATTTTCCAATATAGGCGGAATTGGCAAAATTCGTACCGAATTGGCGGTTTTAGTTTTCTCGAAGGTAATTACACCTTTGATATATGAAAGTTGCTTATTGACGTGAATTTGGTGATTTTCTAGGTCAATATCATTCCACGTTAACCCATACACTTCACTTAATCGCATACCAGTATATCTAGCAATTTGTAAAAAGTAATAGGCTTGTGGATATTTTTCCCTCATATATTTTGCAAATTTATTTAAATCCTCATCGGAAATAGTATGGATCGCATTTTTGCGTTCCACGCGCGGCAGCCTAACACCAGTACATGGGTTATCAATAATAATCTTGTATGGGTTGATTGCTATATAAAATATACGACTAACCACTTTATAGTATGAATTAATGGTAGTAGGTGAAGAGAGCATTTTATTCACTACATTTTGAATGTGTAATGGTTTGATGTCAGACAATTTAATATTATTAATAGAACTGTAGGCATCCACGGCATGACGGTACATTGCTAATGTATTGTGCGTAACGTGGCCTTTTTTTATTTCAAGGAACATATCCGCAAATTCCTTGAAAGTTAAGTCTTTCAATTCTGTATCTTTGGTTAAGAGTATGGTTTTGTCTAACTCTTTGAGTATGACGTGGCCGTATTCCTTGGCTTCACGTTGCGTTCGGAACCCTTGCTTTGATTTTTGCCGCCACCTGTAGCCGTCTTTATAGGACACAATGACTTGATAGCCTTTATCTTTTTTTCTCACACTGACGTTGTATTGCATTATTGCCCTCTTTTTAAAATTAAGAAATAAACGAAATAAAATATTGTAAATGCAATAAAAAATACTATGATAGAAAGAATCGAGGCGTATCCGAATCCGTAAAAATTAGTAAAATTGACAAATACAGAATATCGAAAAATTAATGTCAATATAATTTGTATCAAGGAGTGTATTTTTGTTTCACCCATAATAACAGCAATGAAACATGATACAATCCCTAACGACGCCGACACAGCGACAAATCCGAACCAATATAATAACGCGGCAATTAAAGCTGGAATAATAGCGAATGACATAATAATACCCCCTAAATGTAACATCCTGTGCGTTCAAATATTTTAAGTAACTCTATTGTATCATTAAAAGTTAAATCTCTTTCGTTGCGAATGCTATCAATCATTTTAGGTGAATTCCGCATGCATGTATGAGCCACTAAAAGGAAAGCGAACTTATTCGCTTGATATTCCTTTTCTCTTTTATCCCTATCGGTTAATAAGTCGATATCAAATAGGTTATATCCGCCTTTATGCAATATAACATGACCTAATTCATGTGCTAATGCCACTTTTTTATGATTGATGTCTATTTTTGAATTAATAACAATATCCCTTGAAAAGGGTGTTTTAATTAATAGTCCCTTTAAATGCTTTGGTAGTGATCTATAGTGAACCCTAATCCTTAAATTCCTAGCTATAACATCTGGGTCATTCGACCGATTTTCTTTAATAACATCCAATACAATTGGATACATTCGTTTCATACTAATACTCCCTTTATTTACATTTTGTCCCTTTCGTCTTTGCGTGATGAAATAACCCCTTTAATCACATTTTCAACCATTTTCTTTTCTTGCTCGGTGAGTTCGTAATCCCCATAGAACATCACTTTCACATTTTTGAAGTCAACATTTAAGGTATCACTTTTAATAGGTGGTACCTCTTTTGTTTGCTCAGTGCTATCTAAAAAATACGAGATAGGAACGTTAAAATAATCCGCTATGATTTGTATTTTATCTGCTTTAGGATTTGAGCGCCCCTTTTTCCAATCTGTAAGTGATGCCGTTGAAATTCCAGTATCTTTAGAAAGTCTGTACGCACTTATATTATGTTGACTCAATAGAGCTTCTATCTTACTATATATGTTTTTGTTACTCATGGTTTAATCTCTTTTAAGAAATTTTATAAATATTTAATTGGACATTCTCGCAAAAACATAATATTATGAAATTGCGAGATAGCTAATGAAAACGAGATTATAAATCACGTAAAAATTAGCTAATAAATATTAGTTAATTTTAATATATCAGAATCGAGGTGATATAGCAAGATGTATGGAAAAATTGAAAAGCTTTTAAAAAAGCATGGCATAACTGCATATGCATTAAGTAAGGCTACGGGCATTTCTACGGCGGCAATGACTGACTACAAAAAAGGTCGTTCAAAACCTAGTGTAGATACGCTAAAAAAAATTGCCGATTATTTCGGTGTAACAGTTGATTATTTTTTATAAAAAGGAAAATGTATGGACGAATTCTATGGAAAAATTAGTTTACACAGTTAAAGAGGTTGCTGCGTTACTGTCGATATCAGAAACAGCGGTATATAACCTCAGAAATGACGGCAAGTTACACCAGTTACCGATACCCGGAGTGAAATTCAACCGGAACGAGGTTGAGAAATTAGCGGGGCTGACAACGGAGTTTAACATTGTCAGATATAAACAGTTGCAAACAGAAAATGAACGCTTGCAATCAGAAAATCGGTATCTAAGAGGTGAAATTAGAAAAATCACCAGCCAAATGCTAGTGATCACAGGAGAATTAGAATGACAACGGTTTTTAAAGTTATAGGTGCAATCTTACTGATAGGCACGCCGGGCAGTTTAGAACTTGACAATATCACGTTATATGAAGCGGTATTACAAGGGTTATTAGGCGCAGCACTATTATATGGTGGCATCTACATTGACGAAATAAAAAAGGCCCTTTAGTAATTGCAGTTACCAAAGGGCAGATGCGAAAAGTGAGTTATTAAAGCATCTTAACCATATCATACATGATAGCTGGTTAAGGTGGCAAGGTGAAAAATGGAATGGAGATTGAATAAAGAACAAATCGCCGAAGTTGTGGCAATGTTTACGGAATTATGTGAAAAAATAACAGATGAAGAAGTTTCTCTTAATCTTAACATCAGAAAAAACAACGCTGAAGAAGGGAAAACGCTTTATACATATGACGTACATGCAATATATAAAGGCAAATTAATTTATATAAACATGGGAAGCTATCGTTCGTTAATGGACTCAAATATAACGAACATTGAAGCAAGAGAAATTATTGATTTATTGAAAGGTAATAAATAAAAATGGCTAGTATTTACGAACTAAATAAAGATTACGCGGAACTATCCGCAATGCTTGAAGTGGCAGAAACGGAAGAAGAAATTCAAGCAATTCAAGATACATTAGAAATGATTAATGTATCTATTGAAGAAAAACTAGAAAACACAGGTAAATTTATTAAAAATACGGAAAGTGATATTGCTGGTATTAAAGCGGAAATCGACCGTTTAACTGCAATGAAGAAAACAAAAGAAAACTTTGTTGAACGGCTAAAAAATAACGTTGAATTTGCACTAAAAGAAAAAGGCCTTGAAACGCTAACCGTTGGCACATTTAAGTGTGGGTACAGGAAATCTGAAAGCGTGGAAATTATCAACCTTGATGTAATCCCAGCTGATTACACAAAGGTTGAAATTAAGGCCGATAAAACGGCTATTAAGAAAGCTATTAAAGCCGGTGAAACGGTAGACGGTGCAGAAATCAAAGTAAATCAAAATTTCTATATTAAGTAGGTGATCACATGGCAGCTAAAACAATACATCAAAAACTTATTGCAATACAAACAGAATTAAAAGCGCCTAAAAGTCAATTCAATAAATTTGGCGGTTATAACTATAGAAACTGTGAAGATATCCTAGAAGCGGTAAAGCCGTTATGTGCAAAACATGATGTTGTGCCATTGTTAAGTGATGAAATCGTAATGATTGGCGAACGCTATTACGTCAAAGGTATTGCGAAAATTACTGACGGCAAAGATGAAATCATAACAACTGCATTTGCTCGTGAAAGCTTTGATAAAAAAGGCATGGACGAAAGCCAAATTACAGGTTCCGCATCATCTTACGCACGAAAATACGCATTGAACGGATTATTCTGTATTGACGACACAAAAGATGCTGATTTTATGGATAATTCACAAAACAAAAAACCAGTATCAACACCAGCGCAAACAACTAAACCAAAAGAAACGCACGTTAAAGGATACGATGAATTTGTAGCGTTGCAAAAATCTAAAAAGGTACCACCAGCAGAAATCACAAAATACATTGCGGCGGAATTTAAAAAACCGCGCCTTGCGATGTTAGATGCCTTTGAAATGGTGGCGGCCCTTGAATGGTTGAAAAAATACGGGGAAGAAGAAAACAAAGGCTTTACCCTATATGACAATGACGAACAAGCATTGTTGCATGAAAATGCCGGAGACCGCATTTAATGAAATGGATTACAAAGGGAATTAATGTTATTAAGTCTATTGGATATAACATATTAATTCCCGCTCCAAAAGACGAAACGTTAAAGAAGTTAGATCCGGAAGTTGAATATATAGTCGAAATCAAACGAAAGGTAAAACACCGCTCGCTAAATGCCAACGCTTATGCGTGGGTATTGTGCGAAAAGATAGCACGTGAACTTTCAAAACACGCATATATTTCAAAAAATGAGGTATACAAGCGAGTTTTGATTGAATGTGGTACATTTACCTATTTACCGATTAAAAACGATGCTATCGAGCGTTTTATTGAAATTTGGCACGGCCACGGGTTGGGGTGGTATGCAGAAGATGCCGGCCCAGCCAAAACGGAAGGCTATACCATTATGCGTGCATATCACGGTAGCAGCGTTTACACAGTAGATGAAATGCGGCGTTTAATTGATGCACTTGTTGATGAGTGCAACCAGTTAAACATACCGATTGAAAATGATGATTATATCAATTCACTTGTAATGGAATGGGGCGAATATGAACAAAAGGAAAAGACAGGATAACGCACTATACGCCCGTACCAGAAAATGGGCGTATGAACGTGATGAGGGGTTGTGTGTGCTATGTGGAGCGCAAGCAACCGAAGTGCATCACATAGTGTTTAGATCGCAAATGGGGTTATCTAATCTTAGCAATCTTGCTTGTTTGTGTAGAGATTGTCATACAAAAGCACATGGCAGCGATGCAAAACAGATTAGGGAGATATTAAAAGAAAGGAACAAGGGTATTACATGGCAGAACGAAGAATGATGGCAAAGTCAATTATAAAGTCAGACCAATTCCTTGATATGCCATCCACAACACAAAATCTATATTTTCATATGTTGCTAGATGCAGATGATGACGGATTTATCAACTCGCCTAAATCACTCATGAGGGTGATAGGTGCTAAAGATGATGATATGAAGTTGTTAATAGCCAAACAATTTATAATTCCTTTTGATACTGGCGTCATCGTTATCAAGCATTGGAAAATACATAACTACATTAGGAAAGACAGATACAATCCAAACGAACAGCTATTAAATGAACGCGAACAGTTGCGACTTAATGATAAAAACGAATATGAAGTTACAACTAATTGCATGCAATCTGTCAACCAAATGACAACCACTGGTATACCAATGGTTACCACAGGTAAGGATAGGATAGGTAAGGATAGGATAGGTAAGGATAGGATAGATATACTATGTCATGCTTCACATGACGATGTGGATAAATCTCACTTTGAAATTATCGAATATCTTAATCTTAAAACCGGTTCAAAATTCAAACCAACAACAAAACCATATATCCAAGCGATACGATCACGCTTGAAAGAGGGATATACGGTTGACGATTTTAAAACCGTGATTGATAAAAAATGCCGTGAATGGAAAGGTACGAAATTAGAAAAATACTTAACGCCGAAAACTTTATTTGCACCTAGCCATTTTGATACATATCTCAATTCAAACGAAATGTCAACTATGACGGATACAGAACAAAAGATTGCAGAACTTAACGCGCTGATTGATGCGGTAGAAAGGGGAACAGATGAAACCGGAAATATTGAAAGCTACGGGCCAACTATTGATATATGACAAGTTCGATAGTGCGAAGGTTAAAATGTACGCCTACATGCTGGAAGATATAAACCCGGTAATATTGGCCGAAGCAATCAAGCAATGCATTAATACATGCGAGTTTGCGCCTTCTGTCGCAACTATTCGCAAGAAGGCGGCGGAAATTTCCGGATATGTGAACGGAAAGCAAGAACGGCTAATAGCGCAAGATGCATGGGAAATTGTGCGCAAGAAAGCTAGTCAAGTAGGGTATGAAAAAGGCCTTGATGAACTGGAAGGTATTACAAGGCTAGCGGCTAAAACTGTATGGAGTTTCTTTGATCCAAGAAACTGCCAAAGCTACAACGAAAGCGCAGCGATGAGCCAATTCTGTAAGGCGTATGAACAACTGGCAGCACGTGAACAAAAGAACATGGAAATTGCGGAAAGCATTAAGCATAATGGCTTATTAATGGAAGCACGAAAGCGGGCAGAACTTAGCATGCCACAAACAGAAATTAAGATGCTAGACAATGGGCATCTGGTAGAGGTTGAAAAGTTCAAGCCGGTAGACCTTAAAAAATTGGTAGAAAATGCTGATATTTCAAAGGAAAGCAAAGAGCTAATTCTGGGGGTGCTGAAATGAATTGTTTCAAATGTCAAAAATTGATTAAATGCGTTGTATGGAAGTTTTGAACCGCCAATGATAATCATAAGGTCGAAATAGTAGAAGGGGTAAATTGATCGAATTTGCCCTATAGAATTAGAAAATAGAAAGGTAATTATATTATGAATAGTGTTCAATTATTAGGTAATCTTGCACGCGATCCGGAAGTTAGATATACACAATCCGGTCGAGCGGTGGCAACTTTTACGGTGGCGGCAAGCAATACTTATGTTGATAGCGCAACAAATGAAACAAAAGAACAAACTGCCTTCATTAACTGTGTTGCATGGGGCAAGCTAGGCGAAGCGGTAGGCAACTACCGTAAAGGAAACCGCTTATTCGTAGAGGGGCGTATTCAAACACGTTCTTATGAAGATAGCAACGGACAAAAAAAATACGTTACGGAAGTAATCGCCGGTTTCGTTGGTGTATCCGCATTGAATGATACGGCAACGGAAAGTAACTTTGAAAATTTTGCAGATGATAAAGGGAACGACGAAAGCGTTCCATTCTAATAAGGGGGGGGTAATAAATGTATACGGTAGTATTAATAGAATGCAATGGTAGCGATAGCGTAGGGTGTTATGGTTCATACAAAACAATAAATGAGGCACGAAAGGCAAGAAATGAATTTGAAGAAAAACAAATAAAATTCATACAAAACCTAACCAGTGAGCAATTTTCTAATTTTATTGAAGAAATGCCAGTTATTGTAAAGAATTATTCTCGCATTATGAGTGTTTCATATATTTTGCAAAATTGTTGTGGGTGAACAATGTTTAAAACACCATGTAAAGGTTGCGAGTATAGACGAATTAGAAACCTGTGATATCCGGGGCGATGTGTACGGGTATGTGAAGAATAACAATAACCGCATCAAGCGGCGTACAGGCAAATATTAGGAAGGTAGATATGTTACAAATAAAAGTATTTCAAGGTGGATGGATAAGAATTTATAACACTAATTCATTCAAAGAAGGCGAAGGAATGAAAAGTGAATTGCATAATTTTTTAGTTGCTATAACAAATGTTGATTTGGGGGATAGAAAAAATATTGGCTTTGTAGATGTGGTAACCGGTACAAATGTTTTTGTATCACCTACAACGTGTTTAATCGAAGTCGAGGAAGTGGCGGAAGAATGAAATTAGTACAAAGAAAGCGTAAGCAACAATACATAAAAGCCTATTGCCTTATGTATCCGTGGTATATATACGAAGCGGATTGTGAGTTTGCTGAAGTGGTAATCGGTGCAGGTATAGGAGTTAGAAATAAGCCAGATAAATTTAAGCACGGGCGGCATTGTTTAAAATGGTTGCTTGAATATGATGCGCATTCAATGAGCGGTGAAACGAACATATGGGGCATAGTAAGAGGCGATTAAAATCGAAAGGAAATACATGAAATTTATAGATTTTTTTAGCGGTATTGGTGGATTTCATACCGGGTTAGAAAAGGCCGGTATGGAGTGTATAGGTTGGTGCGAGTTTGATAAGTTTGCCCAAGCATCGTACCGTGCAATGTATGATACAGATAATTTATGGTTTGGCGATGATGTAACAAAGGTTAAAGGAAAGGACTTGCCAAAGGCTGATTTATGGACGTTTGGTTTCCCTTGCCAAGATATAAGCATCGTCGGAAATCAAAAAGGCATTAAAAAAGGTACTAGAAGCGGTCTGTTTTATGAAATTATGAGGTTAATCGATGAATGCGAAGAAAATAAACCCCAATGGATTATGTGTGAAAACGTTAAGAATTTGTTATCAATCGATGGGGGGGGCGGATTCCTCACCGTTGTTAGTGAAATGGCAGAAAGAGGGTATTGTATCGAATGGAAAGTGTACAATTCCAAAGACTACGGAGTCCCTCAAAACCGAGAACGTGTGTATATTGTTGGACGTTATGGAAACGGAAGTTTCGGAAATCTATTACCTATCAAAAGAGAAAACACAACAACTCTTAAGCAGATTATAGGTGGTTCACAAGGAGAACGAGTTTATAACCCTGACGGCGTAAGCTGCACATTATCCACACAAGGTGGTGGAATGGGTGCTAAAACTGGTTTATATGAAATCTATACAAATAAAGTTCAAAGTATTGGAAATGGTTCACGTTATGAAACGGATAATACCGTATGGCCTACTGGTTTAGCTGGTACGTTGACGGCTACAGATTATAAACATGTTCCAAAAGTAGCTATTAAAAATGCAACTAAAACAGGATACACAATGGCAGAAATAGGCGACGACATAGACCTTGCATATCCAGATAGTGAAACACGCCGAGGAAGAGTGCAACCACAACGATCTAACACATTAACGACTAGCGATAATCTAGGTGTATTGGTTGACGATGAACCTATTTGCATCAGAAAATTAACGCCTAAAGAGTGCTGGCGCTTACAAGGTTTTACAGACGAACAGTTCGAAAAGGCTGCGGTGGTAAATAGTAATAGCCAACTTTATAAGCAAGCCGGGAACGCCGTTACTGTAAATGTTGTAGAAGAAATAGGTCGTCATATTATGGGGGTAGTAAATGAAGAAACTTGTAAAAGCAAATGATCTAACATATACACGTGAGCAATTTGCAAGTGCTTTAACCATTGTTATTGGAAATAGAATTTTAAAACCAAATATAACCGCAAATTCTTATTGCATTATGGTTGAATATAATATTCCAAACGGTATAAAGCAAAAACGGTTAAGACAAGTAATTTCAAAAGAAAATTTACAACATTTTAACGGAACAATGGAGTTGTATTTGTATCATGTTAAGGAACAAATCAAGCATTTATTAACAAAAAGGGAATTGAATTATGACGAATGAACAAGGGGCAAAATGGCTATTACAAGAAATGTACGATGAGGGGTATCGCGATATAAAAGTATTTGGCGTATATGCGTATTTCGTAAACCCAATTTTTATTGAAAATGGCGGACATTTTAAGGTGCGCGAGCATACGCCGCGTATTCCGTGCAAGGTGCTTGGGCTGGGAAATGGTAAAAAGGAATATTCCATTGCAAGCCTATTAGGTATTGTGGAATGGGATAAGGTGCCGGTTGATACGCGCATTATTGTTGAAACTACATACGGAATAAAAAAGCGGTATTTTGCTAAATATGACAAAGAAAAAGTCTGGTATTTTGACAAAGGCGCAACAAGTTGGAATGCAAGATTAATGACTTTTGTTGAACCGTGTACCGTGAGGTTGGCAGAAAATGAGTGTAATTGACATAGTATTCAAAGGCCGCCCAATCACAAAGAAAAACCACGGGCAAATAGTTAAGAATGGAAATAAACGGGGTTATATTCCGTCGGAAGCCTATTCAAATTATGAAGATGCATGTTTATGGCAATTGGCTGGAAAGAAACTGCATATATCTGGTATTGTAGTTGTTGAGTGTAAATATTACTTGCCTAATAAAAGAAGTTGGCCGGATTTAATAGGCTTACTACAAGCAACTAGCGATATATTAACAAAAGCCGGAGTTATCGACGATGATAAATGGATATGTTCATACGGTGAAAGCTGCATAGCGGGTATTGACAAAGAAAACCCGCGTGTAGAAATTCGTATTATGGACAGACGGAACGCCGTATTAGAACAACTTTTAAAATAGGGGGATATTAAATGGGTTTTATCTGTAAGTTAAAGAAGTTTGTATTTGGTCGTGAAGAAGAGAACACAATCAAGGTTAAGCGGTTTATGAATGGCGCATTGTTACCTAAAATTGGCAGCGCAGATGCTGCCGGAATGGATTTTTACCAACCGGAAAGTGTAGAAATAGAACCACACCAAACGCAATATGTAACATTAGGTCTAGCGATGGAAATTCCAAAGGGTTATATGTTGATGCTGGCACCACGATCGAGCATGAGTAAAACTCCGTTAGTTATTCCGAATTCGTTCGGCGTGATTGATGCAGATTACCGCGGGGAAATTAAAGGCATATTTAAAAATACCGGCGATGATGCATATCTAATTCAAAAGGGTGATAGATTGGTGCAAGGTATTCTTGTACCGGTTGGTGCATTGAATTTGTTAGAAGTTGATGAGCTATCCGAAACGGAGCGCGGTTCTGGTGGTATTGGTAGTACTGGCAAATAGTTATTTTAAATAAAGAAAGGTGGGCGGTGAAATACCCGCCCTATCATAAGAGGTGTACAAAATGAATGAAGAAAATAAAAATGAATTAAGCATTAGTGAACCTGAATGGCAAGCTAGATTTAGAGGAGAGTATAAGGGATTAAAAGAACGTTACAACAAGTTGCACAGAATGATTGTTAAATATGATGCTGGAACTTTAGATTTTAAACCAACTTGTCCTATAGATTTGTTGCGTAGGCAAAAGGCTATTATGGGAGAGTATTTAAACATACTTGAAATTAGAGCAGAAATTGAAAATATACGTGGTTTAGATGACGATAACCTTAAATTAAAAAGCGATTATGAAATAACGAAGAATGGGAGATTTGCATGAGTAACTATAGCGGTTACGTTGAACACTCAGATTTCTATATCGCCCCTCAAAGTTATCAAGATGCATTTGATTTCTTGTGCCAGTTGGCATTTGAAAGCGAAGAAACTGTATTTTATATAGGCGAGGTTATTGAGTACGATAAGAGTTATGGTTTTGATGAAGATGATAACTTTTATTTAGAAAATGAAGTTAGATTTGAATGGAATGAGGAAAAAGAAGAATGGGTGAAAGGGGAAATGTATAATGCCTATTATTAATCCGATGTATTTGTATTTAATTGAGGTTCTGCATAATTTAGATGTGATAAATAACCTTGTTTTTATTACGTTGGCGTTCATAACGCTTGTTACTGGTGTTATGTATATCATTGATGATTATGCACGGGAACAACTTAAACCACACAAAGGAAAAATAATTGCGTTATTTGCGGCGTTTCTAATTAGTGGTATGATCGCGGTATTAGTTCCGACTAAAGATGCGATGTATAAAATGCTAATTGCCAGCTATGTAACAACTGACAATATCCAAATTGTGAATGATGCTATCAAAACCAATTTACAGGACTATTTGAACATGCTAGGGGAAACAGTTAAGAACATGCGATAAAGGGGAATTTATGACGGATAAAGAATATAGAGAATTGGCTAAAGAGTACCTAGAACCGATTAAATTAATTACAATGAAAATCAATTCATTAAAAGAAGATCTAAAGCATTTGCAAAGCGATATTACAACTATAGGGGCAGTTGATTACTCAAAGGAACGCCTAACAGGTGGCGGAATACCGGGCGGACTGGAGCAACAAATTATACGCCTTGAAAGTAAGCGTGATGCAGCACAAAAGGAAATAGGGGCGTTGATTAATGAGCGGGAAACCGCAGCAGATATTATCAACTGCACAACCAGCGGGAAAGAAAATATACTATTGATGCGTGAATATGTTGACGGCAAAAGCGCTAAACACGCCAGATACTTTACAGATTTAGCAAAGTCGCAAGCTAGCGAACTAAAGACGGCTGGACTCATCAAGGTAGGGTATTATTTGCACCACACATATTACCCGAGCATGCATACCGCTAAAACGGTAAAAGTCGGAATACATCGGACTATATCGGAAGCATGCGGAAAAGCATAATATAGTATAATTATAGTGTCATATGTAGCTTTTATGGACATTGACTAAATTCTCCTGATACAGATGCAACACAACGGGGAACATTGGGCCGTTCCCCTTGTGTGTTGTATACAGGCGCTGGCGTTAAATTCCTTTCATGAACACATGCAATTTGAGATACGATCCTTGTTAAATATGTACTTACCTAATAACATAACTTCTTGTACGATTTCATAGATTGTCAGCGCTTGTATAGAACATACAAACAAACTGAATAAAACTAAAATAAAATGGGGTATATCCACGGCGATATATCCCATTTCTTGTATAAAAGCAACATTTAATTATTGAAAACTGAACATGCTGCATTTATTATGTAAAGGTTTTAGACCAAATTAACCTAAATTGTTTTGATGCTAGATCACATTAAGTTGTGGCGTGTTTGGTTTTGAGTAATTAAAAAAGCCACCTTAATTGGTGGCTTATGTTAGTTTATTTGTACTCATGGTAAAGATTGCCATCGCAATCAACCAGACCTATTACATTGAAGTAATTTTCTTTATTTTCTGTAACAACCCACCATACGAAATCGTTAGCATAATATTCAACGGTAGAAATTGGAGTTTCAGATAGTTCTTGTCCGTGATATTCACGCCATGCATCTTGAAAGAATTGATTTTGTAGCACTTCATGTACGTTAAATGTTTCTTGTAATTGATCTAAAACTTCTGGAGTGATGATGAAAGGTTGATTGTTGATGCTTACTGTAATGGTTTTCATAGTTATTTCTCCTTTGCTTGAATAGTAGCTAACATTTTAACCGCCATATTGATTACATATTTAGGGGCGTTAGAACCGTATTCCCAATCTTGGAAGGTGCGGAGCGGCATTTCTAAATATTCAGCCGCAGCCTTTTGTGTGAGACCCGCTTTTAAACGGGCCTCTTTTATTTTGTTGTTTGAAGCGGGCATTATTTAATCTCCTTATTCATAAATGTGAGTTGCGACAACTTGATTATTATTGTCTAGTAATTGCCATTCAAAACCGAATGACATAGTTGAAATAAATTCAGATGCTTGTGATTGGTTATCGAAGTTCCAAGTTTGCTTTGAGTTTAAGTCTTTTAATGTGTACATTTTATTTTCTCCTTGTGATTAACTATTGGGGTTCGTTCCCCTTACCTTGATTAGAGTATAACACGGTAACCGCGACACGTCAACCGTATTTTTAAAATTACACGAAATGTGAAATATGATTATTGGAAAGGATAGCAATATGACGCAAATTCATTGCGATAGAAAGCATTGCTTAAACAATGATAAGCACGGCATATGCACGGCTGAAACAATCGAATATAACGGACGATGCCAAACATATTGCACTAGCCAGCACGCATCTAAACAAGTAGCCGGAATATGTATGCGATCACATAGAAGAATAAAGAGCAAAGATAGCAACATACTACGATAGGGGGTGAATATCAATGAACTACATGCCTAAAATTAAAAAGGTGATTATGGCATTACAAGTTAAAAAGGGTTTAAGGTATGTTATTGATACTCGCCAATCATGGAGTAAGTGGGATAAGCCATTTAAAGTATATATCGTAAGTCGAATGTATAACGAAGCAGAATATGCAGAAGCGTTCCCGGAGAAGTATAAACGAAACCCATTTAAAGAGGGCCAGTTATTTAAAAAAGTTGCTGAATACGATACATTAAAGCCACATGAGTTGTTAATATATCTAGTTAATGTGTTGAAAGGTGGTGAACGTAGTGAGTGATATTAAATTAAAGCCTAAAGAATTAAAGTTTGCCGAAGAATGGCTAAAAACTACGAACGCCACACAATCAGCGATAAAGGCTGGTTATAGCGCACGAACGGCGTATTCAGCTGGTAATCGACTGTTGAAAAAAGTTGACGTTAAACAATATATTGATGAACGACTAGCAGAAATGCAAGAAAGTAGTATTGCCGATACTAACGAGGTAATACAGTTCTTATCTAGTACGATGCGTGGTGATATTCCCGACCAGTTCGGTTTGGATCCGGCGCTAAATGATAGGTTAAAAGCAGCTGAATTGCTTGGCAAGCGATATAAGTTGTTTACTGATAAGCAAGAAATTAGTGGTGCGGACGGTGAACCGATTAAGGTTATATTTAGTAATATGAATAAAGAATAATAGGTAATTGCATAAATCTATCATTAAATGGGGTATATCCACGGCGATATATCTCATTTTTTGTATAAATCTATCAAATATGGAAATAACAATCGACTATAAACCGAACGAAAAACAAAATATATTCCACAACACAAAAGCACCTTATGCGGTATATGGTGGCGCTCGTGGTGGCGGTAAAACAAAGTCATTAATCATGGACGTGTTCATTTACGCCTTAACGTATCCGGGCAGTCATTGTTATATATTTCGTGAAACATACCCAAATTTAGAAGCCAATGTGATTAGGGAATGGATCAGAAGTGTGCCAGCTGAATTATACAAGTATTCAGACCAGAAACACATAGCAACATTAAAGAATGGCAGTCAAGTACTGTTCCGTTATGTGAAGAATGATAAAGATGCTGAAGGCTATCAAGGCCAAGAATTTGACTACTTAGGCATTGATGAATTAACCAAACATACAGAACGAACGGCGGAGTTATTAACGGCTTGCTTGCGTAGTGCAAAAGGTTTTCCTGTTCGTTTTCGTGGTAGTTGTAACCCCGGTGGACGTGGTCATGGTTGGGTGAAACGTAAATACGTAGAAGCGACAGATTACGGTGAGAAAACTGTGATAGATCAGACCACAGGACTTGAAAAAGTATTTATTCCGGCTCAGGTATACGACAATTATGTATTAATGAAAAATGACCCTAACTATGTAAAACGTTTGGAAGCATTACCAGAACAAGAAAAGAAAGCGTTCTTGTATGGTGATTGGGATGTATTCATTGGGCAAGTATTCACCGAATTCAATCGAAGTGTACATGTAGAAGAACCTTTTGAAATTCCGCAAGGCTGGACAAGGGTTCGTTCAATGGACTGGGGTTTTAGTAAACCGTTTAGTATTCATTGGTATGCTATTGACTATGAAGGTGTAGCGCATTGCTATCGTGAATATTACGGCTGCACAGGTGAGCCAGATGTAGGGTTAAAACTAACACCCGATGAAGTGGCTGCCGAAATGGCTAGATTAAGTAAGGGTGAAACATATGCATATGATATAGCTGATAGAGCAATATGGCAGAAAGACGACCGCATGAAGTGGAGTGTTCAAGGTGAATCTATTGCTGAAATATTTGCACGTCATGGAATTAACTTCATAAAGTCTAATTCTGAACGCATTCCGGGTAAGATGATGGTTCATACCTATCTAAGGGAGAAGAAAATCAAATTCTTCTCTACATGTAAGCATATTTTGAGAACGTTACCAGAATTAGTATATGACGAAAGCAAGCCGGAAGATGTGGATACAACGCAAGAGGATCATGCATATGATGAGTTTAGATATTTTTGCATGAGTAGACCTATCACACCTAAGAAACCGGAGAAACCATTTAATGACGGTTATAGATATGATGATGAAACAGAAGGGGAAGTAACTGCATGGGGCGTATGAGTGAAAGGGCGTTGCGTGATTACGCCTATAAGGTGTTAAAGTCGGAATACGGCGAACGTGAAGAAAAAGGCGTTATTATTCCGGCGAAATATACAGATGCGGAACTAGCGAAATTTGCGCAAGCTATGCCACAATGGCAAATAGAACAAATGTACGATATGATATATGGCTCTGAAATGGTGGAGTAATGAATATAGAACAACAAACATTCGATATATACGAAGCGAAAAACAATGTTAAAAAAGCACTAGCCGCCACGTCAGATTGGCGCAAAAGCGCTGCTGAGGATTTTGCATTTATGCAGGGCAAGCAGTGGGAAGATGCGGATTTAGCTAAAATGCGTGAAGCTGGACGTCCAGCGATCACAATCAATAGAATTAGACCGGTTATTAATCTATTGTGCGGTTATGCATCGCAGAATGAAACAGAACCGGACTTCTTGCCACGTAGCGAAGAAGATGACCGCATCAGTCGAGTGGCTAAAGGTATCACAAAATACTGTTTAGACCGTGCGAATTATCAAAGGAATAAGGGCAAATGTTTTAGAGATAAGATTATTTGTGGCTTGGCTAATTATTGGGTAAGTTATGAATTCGATTACACGAAGTTAGACGGCACTATTCAAATTGAACGTGTTTCTCCGTTCGATGCGTTCGTAGATCCAGAATGTAAGAAAGACGATTTAAGCGATGCTCAATATGTTGGCCGGTATAGCTGGGAAGGTACGGCAAAGTTAAAGCAAGTATATCCGGATAAAGCCAATGAAATCGATACACTTAGACATAAATATGATGATACCGAACAAGAAGCCGGCGTTATTGAAACGGTAGACAGTGAGGCCCTTTGGTACAACAATAGCTATAATAAAATTCGTGTAGTGCAATATTGGTATAAGGAATACGGCAAGAAACACGTATTTATGACAAAAGAGGGTTTGGTTGACGAAGAAAATCCTTTGTTTTCCGTATTAATGGCTATTGGCAAAAAGCCTACTAGCATACCAGATACTAAAATTAGATATGCGACCTTTGCCGATGATGTTCTCTTAGAAGAGGGCGAAAGTCCTTATAAGCACGGTAAATTTCCATTAGTGCGTGAATATTGCTACTATACCGGCGAACTAGCAGAAGATGAACTAGAACCGGCTGGCGTAGTGCGTGATATTAAAGATGCACAAAGGGAATTAAATAAAAACCGTAGCCAACGCATGCACGTTGTTAATCAACAATCTTTAGGCGTTAAGTTCTGGACTGGTCAAATAGATGAACGTCTTAAACGTGATATTGAAAAGAACAGTACGAAACCGGGCGCAAATATTATGCTTCCTCCGGGCGTAACATTCCAAGACGGAACGCCGGCAATGGATAGCAATATCAATTTAAGTCTTGAACAACAAGCAAGTAATGATTTCTATTCTATCAGCGGTATCACTCCGGAAAGTCTAAGCGGTAGCGTAGGCAATATGAGTGGTAAAGCAATCGATCTCCGTCAATCTGTAACAACTGTTCAAACGGCTGGCATATTTGAACAGGCGAAAGAAGCAGAGCGCCAAATTGTTAAGTTATTATGGGGCGAAAAGAACGCTCCGGGGTTAATTCCTCAATTCTATAATCAAGATAAAGCAATGCGCATTATGGGCGATGATGGACAAAAGGAATTTGTACAGATTGCGCCGGGCCTTAATCAACCAATGCAAGAACAGGTTATAACTGATGCACTAGGTCAGCCGCAATTAGACCAAGAAGGCAACCCAATCAAACAGGTTCTATATGATCTAAGCTGCTTTGATTTTGATATCGTAATAAGCACTAGCCAAGCAAGCGCAACGGCAAGACGTGCTAACCTATATCAATTATTGGAAGCTAAGAAATCCGGCGTTGATATTCCTATGGATATTATCCTCGATTTTATGGACTTCCCAGAAAAAGAAGCCGTCAAGAAGCGTATTCAGCAAGCAGCAGAAAAGCCAGCTATGCCAGAATTGCGTGTTAGCGGTAGCCTAGATGATATGCCGGCGGAAGCATTGAGCATGTATTTACAAACGCTAGGCGTACAGATTTCACCACAGCAAATTATGGCGGAGCGCTTAGCCTTGAAAGGCAAACAACAAAACATTCAAAATACACCGCCAATTTTGCCACCTATGAACGATTTAGGCGGTATGTAATATAAACTATCAACACAATAATAAAACGCTCCTATATGGGGCGTTTTTTGTATTTCGCCCTAAGTAATGGCGTTAAACTACTTGCACGTATATACTCGCCCGGTAACGGCGTTAAACTGCCATATTCTTATATTCGTCCGGCAATGACGTAAAAAGGCATAAGGGGTATTTGATATGAAAGACGAATTAGTAAACATCGAAGAAGCTGGTTTCACTCCGGAAGATTTAGAAAACGCGGGCGTAGAACTGGAAGAAACAACCGAAGAAACGGTTACACAGGAAACTGCAACAGATGAACCCTCTACAAATGATGCGGCTGAAAGTGATGCGAATGATGCGGAAGTAGAAACAGAAACGCCAGAAACTAACGAAGGTGAAACGGAAGAAGAAAATCATGCGAACGATCAGAACTTAAAAGCGGCACTTGCACAGGAACGCGCAAGACGTAAAGCGGCGGAAGAACGTGCTAGACAATTTGAAGCGCAACAAAAGCCTATTGAATTACCGCAAGAAGAAGTATCAAATATTCGTGATTTTGTACGCCGTGAAGCATTGAAACGCTTTAATATGACGGCGGAAGATTTAGAAGGTTTGATGTATGAAGATGCTGAAAAGTACAACGCCTTCATTCGCTTTGAAGCTAATGCAGAATACGCAATCACTAATCAGCAAATCGCAGTACACCAACAACGACAAACTAACCTAAATTTCGTAAATGAAATTAAATCGCTACCAAACTTTGGAGAATTATATCAGCGCGGTTTAGATAAGTTAAACGGAATGACAATGCGTGATGCACAACCGATTAACGATGCTTTCTACCATGTAGATATTGGCGAAGGTACGGAAGCCGATTTTGAAACTATTAGAAAATTTGTAGCAGAATTGCAAAATGAACGGGCAACAAGTACCGAAGTACCAAACAACCCACTAGAAGTAGCGGCGACATTGCCAAAGGCTGGCGCGTTAAATGGTGGCGTTCCTACACCTAATAAGGTAACGGAAGAAGATATTTTAAAAGCGTATGACACAGGCAATCTTGATGCATTGCCTAAAGAAATACGCGATTATTTAGACGAATTATAAGAGGTAAAATATGGCAGATCAAAAAAATCAAGTTACTATTCCAGCGGCGTTAGTCCCTAAGATTTGGACTAAAAAAGTGTGGCATGAAGGCTTAAAAGAGTCTTTCTTCGATAAATTCACCGCACTTGACGGATCTAACGTTGTACACAAAAACAAAGACTTAGAAGGCGTAAAAGGTGATGCAGTAACATTCGGATTGATGATGAATTTAAGCGGTGCTGGTGTTGAAGGTAACCGTGCGACATTGACCGGCAATGAAGAAACATTGAACATCTACGACTTCACCGTACAAACTCAATTAGTACGTAATGCGGTATCTCGCTTTGAAGCGGACGACCAAAAAACACAATATGACATGTTAAAAGAAATCAAAGGTGCGTTAAAACAATGGTTGGCGGATTGGCAAGACAACAAGTTAATCGCTAAACTTTCCGCATCTCCTACCGCTGGTGAAACATTGTATGCTTCCGCGGCTGGTACACAAGCATCTATCACGGCAAATGATAAGTTGACTACTACGCTTATCTCTCGTGCAAAACGTAAAGCGAAAATGCATGGGCCTAAAGTTGCCCCAATCAAGGTTGACGGCATGGACAAATACATCATGTTAGTATCTACGTGGGCTGCTCGTGATTTGAAAGATGATGCGAAGTGGTTGGCAGCACAACAAAACGCTAATATTCGCGGTTCTAAAAACCCTATCTTCACTGGCGCATTGGGCGAATATGACGGCGTTATTTTGTACGAATACGAACGCGTATTGAATGACAAAACAGGCGCATCTAGTGCGAATGTATGCCATAACTTATTGCTTGGTAAACAAGCGGCATGCTTTGCGGTATCTCGCCCAGCTAAACACATCAAACAAGTGGACGACTACGGCAACGTAGAAGGTAATGGTATTGCTTTCTATGGTGCAATCGAAAAATCCAAATTCAACGACAAAGATTACGGCGTAATCAATGTTATGACTGGTGGCGTAGTAGAAGCATAATTTCAAAGGTCTAGGCGGGGTAACACCCGCCATTATTCTTATATGGGGTGAATATGAACGTAAAATACATAATCAATAGGGCGTTCATGCAAATAGGCGATACCTCGCAAGAACAATACACTCCGTATTATTTATTGGAGTATTACAACGAAGGTAATCACTTATTAAATGCCCTGATAGGTCAATATTGCCCAAGCCTTGCAAGAGGTACATTTGAAGGTAAAGGGCGCGGACGAATTGTATTACCGTTTCAATGCATCAGCATATTGAGTGTCAAGGCAGATGATGCGGAAGTACAAGGGTATCAAGTATTGAATTTACAAACGGTGGTATTTGATGCGGATCATGAACAGAAAATCACCGTTGATTATATAAAGACTGCTGGATATAAGATGCTCGAAGATGAAAGCGACTTGCCGGCGGAACTAGAGACATTGTTAGTTGATTATATCGTATATCGTGTAATGAACCTTGATATTTCTGGAATTTCAGCAAATATGGTTAATGCGTTGCAATCAATTAATAATGGTTTAGGTGGTAATGATTGCGTAATTGCGGAAGGGTACTGGAACTATGGTCGTAAGCGAATTGATTACTCTTGTTAATGTAGAGTCAAACGAAATTCTTGACGAACAACTAGAATATATCCAGTACATTAACGCCGCTATTGACTGGCTAACTACTATATTGGTTAGCATTAAAGATCGTGAAGTAGTTAAGAATATGGATATACCGGATAAAAGGGCGGTTCCTTCCGATTTTATGGGGTTTGTGCCTAAGAGTGGCTATCCTATCCGCATCATCAACGGAACATTTGAAACGTATGACGGCGAAACGGTTAATCAAGTATTTTATAGCGTGCGTAAAAATCACGTTGATGAAATGGACGATACTATTCCGTTTTCCGAATTCTTTTATAGCTATCTAGTGCAGCTTATATCTTTCATGGTGAAGAAAAAATCACTCATGACCGATTATGCCGCCTATGATAAGACCTTCATCGACTACATCACGGAACAAATTAAGGTGGCACGGGGTATAACATAATGGGCGTAAAACAAGTAGCCATGACAAATGGTTTTAGATTGGGCCTTGATTGGAGTAACCCACCGGAGAATATCGACGTGCAAGCCTTAACACAGGCTAGACAATGCGAATTTGATAGAACGGATAATGCACTCCGTACTGTTCCGGGCGTTCGTGTATTGTATGATTTTGGGTTGCCAATCGAAACCTTGTATTATGATGTTTACCGTAATAAATGGTACTTTTCTAGCGGACGTAATCTTTACGAAACCGATTTCAACACCAATAAATTACTGGGCGCGTTAAATGGCACAGGAAAGCCTAAATATCATGCGTTTGGCGGTGATATTCTTATCGCGAGTGGTGATAAACTGCAAGTTATTTCTGGTGCTGGCAAATTGGCAACGCTAGAAAGTCCGGTATGCGATATAGTATCAAGTCATTCTGGGCGTGTACTTGTTGCATCTACTCATTCGCACCGGTTGAACTGGAGTGCAGTTGGCGACTATAACGCATGGACTCACAACTCAAATGATGCATCTAGTGCGCAATATGTAGATGTAGGGTATAAAGACCAAGGCAGCATTATTGCCGTTGATTTCTTATCACGTGCAATTATCGTATATAAGGAATATGGACGTGTGTATCAAGTCATTGGTACGCCAGATGCACGGAATTTAACGGTATATCCTTTATCCTCTACGGGTTATTGTAGCGGTGCAACGATAAGCATTGATGATCGTAGCTATTATTTAGGCAATCAAGGGTTTATGTCTTTTATGCCTACTAATACCTATGCAGAAATACAACCGTTTGAAACTGGGTTGAACATCAATTCCTATCTATTGAAATACATTACGAAAGATTGCGAAGTGTGGCATATACCTAGTCGTAAGCAACTTTGGATACGACCATATAACGGTGATACAGTATTTATCTATCATTATTTACCGAGATATGAGGACGGGCGCGGCGTGTTCACATCACGTAAATTCACACATAACATCAATGATGCGGTAAATGTTGATAAAGAAGTATATATAGCCTACGGAAATAAAATCGGCATCCTAGATGAAACCATAGATACAGATGATAGTGTACAAATTCAAACGTCAATAGTAAGCGGCAATAGATTGGCAACAAGACAATTCATATTAATTATGAACTATAACTTTGTAACGCATAACCTAATACACGGATACGGTACTATTGGCATTTCAAACAAGAAACCTAAACCAATTGAATTCGCTAGTAAAGCGGTTAAAACCTACTATGCTAATTTCAAGACCTACGACTATAAAGCGTTGATGAACGTCAATGAATACACGAAGGCGTATAAAATTGGTGGCGGTGCAAATCGTAACGTACAATTCAAAATCAATGTTCAAAAGGGCGCTATTTCGTTACGCCAGTTAGATTATACATATGAAGAGGTTTAATAATGGCATATAAAGAAAAATTCCCTTTGGATATTACACCACAGGGCGATACAGTACCGGAAAGTATAGAGAAAAACCGGAATGAATTATTAAATATTGCGAAAGAAATGGACTTAAAAGCCGGTAGCGGTGGTACTGGTGGCGGTGGTGGCGGCCTACGTAATCGCGTGTTAAGTGGTAAGGTAAGCAATGGCGAATTTGCGTTCTTAACCGGTGATAATTTAAGCGTAATGATTGACGGCAGTCAAACACCAGTTCTTTTGTCATTCGCTGACGGGTTCAACGATTATGGCGCGGTTGATTATGTGCAAACAGTAACACGTAAGCAAAGTGCATGGAGCCTACCGGCCAATAGTACATCGTATCTGTATGTCGAACGTTCCGCATCTGGGGGCCTAAGTTATGGCAGTACAACGCTTGAACCATTGCGACAACCAAACGCACCGGAAGCGGCAACAGATAAAATGTACTACAACACAACAAGTGAAAAAATGAATGTGTACACAGGTACATATTGGAAAAGCATTTTACGTGTAGTGGTAGCCATAGCGGTAACAGATGCAACGCGTGTAAAGTCAATCAAGTATTATGATCCGTACCTAAACACGGCAACCGATGCGGTAATTGGTAAACGTAGTGTTGACGGTAAAGACTATTTATTAACAGAAATACTTAATGCATTGGCTGACACAATCAAAAAAATAGCTGGTGATGAAAAGTTCACTACTAACCCAGCGACTACATTAAAAGCAATTTCTGAAACAATCAAAGATTTAGAAAAAATCTATTACAAGAAAACGGATACCGTAGCAGAAGCTACGCATGCAGCAAGCGCAGATGAAGCAAAACATGCAAAAACTGCCGATACTGCAACAAATGCAGAAGCTTGTGTTAAAAAGTCCGGCGATACCATGAGCGGAACTTTAAAGGTTCCGGGGATTATAAATGATCCGCTTGATTTTAATAAAATGTCTAATACCCGTGTTGGGTACTCTGGCATGTTAGTTGGTGAGGTAAATGGCTATACTGTGTGGGGTAAACAACGTTGGGGTATGGGTGTTGCCTTTCCATGGACATTTGATGGCGACCAACGAGTGCTAGGGGCGCAACTGTATTTTGTGAATAGTAACGGCGCATATATTCGATTTGATACCAATAGTAATACTATGGGTGCATGGCAAAGAATAGCAACATTTGACGAGAATAATAATCTTTTATTCCCCAATGGCGCTAAATTGAGGGTGGAATAATGCCTAATCTAGTACTTGAAAAAGGCGGTCAAACATACCGTTTTAAATTGCATGAAGATAAAAGCGTTACTCACAATAAATTCGTTCCTATTCCATTTAATGGTAAAGACTATTACGCACGATATGGCGATGCATCAACACCACTTATTACGGAGATTAATAATAAAAAGTACTTCATTCAATATGATCCAGTTGACTTTCAAACGGTTAGGTGGGAAGGAACCACAAGTAATACGAAAACCGTATTTTTTCCTAAAGGTCGCTATGTTGTCAATATGTTGTTGCATCAATATAAACGGATTGAGGTATATGTTAATAATAGTGAAGAAAAAACAATAACCGTAGAGATTACTAGATTGGGGAGTTCTAACGGAAAATATCGGTTAATCATTCCGGGGTTATTTAACGAATTAATCTATAACAACTATACCAATCCTAGCTATTGGATTGAACGAATAGGAGATTAGTCATGAAACTTGAAAGCCTTGAAAGCATGATTAAAGACTATGAACGGCGCACAGGTGAACGAGTCAGTCTAAGTGGTTTTTATTTCGATGAAAATAACAACTACAAAGATAAATACAATTATTATTTCAAATTCTTCCCAAATGCTGGTTTTCTATTCTGGAGTATCAACGAATATGAAGGCGAACGGTATTTTACTATATGGCAGACATACGGTGATATGAAAATCATAGGTAAATACATTGTTGAAGTGATGAAGTTGAATGATCTTGATGTAATTGTAACGGCAACACATCGAAGCGTGCGCGGTTTCATTAAAAAGTGGAAAATGGAACGCGTTCCAACTATGGACTATACCTATAATGGTTTTAATTACAAAGTGTTGAAAACGGTGCGTAAACACCTTGAAGCTACTTTGTAGAAAGGAAAAGCATGTTCACTTTTGACTTGCAATTATTCGGGGGCGGTAAGAAATCGAAGGTACAAAGCATAGGTGCTAACCTACCACCTGCCGACCCCGAAGAAAAGCAACTACTACAAGGCCAAATGGATTGGATTAATAGAACCAATCAAAGCGCCAACACCTTGCAAGGTATGGGCGATAGAGCCTTAAATAATGTAGTTAGTCCGCAATATCAACAAATGTACAATGCATATTTGGGGACTAACAAAGACAACCAAAATGCACTAGCAGCATTGCAAAATCAAGTGTCAACGGCCGGCGCCAAGAACTTAACGGATAACACACGTTATGCGAACCAACTAGGGGCCAGTGTTAATGCTATGAATAATGGAGCGGGGCAACTAGCGAATGAATACAACGGCGCATTATTGAAAAATCAAAACGCAATGGATAGTATTACCAATGGCCAACTTCCTACGGCTTATGCAGATGCTAGACGACAAGCGTTGAATAATGATTTACAGGCAACTGTAGGTAATGCGGTTTCTGGCTTAGCAAGTCGCGGTATTGTTAATTCTTCAATCACAGATAATGCATTGAACGATATTAGCAAGAACGCATCGAATACACTTGCGGCACAATATGCAAATGATTTGAACCAAGCGGCGGCGCTTAATTCGCAAGCATTTAACAATAGTTTGAGTGGCATCGGTGCTAAAATGGGCCTTTGGGGTAATACCTATAACAACCAACAAAACGGCATCGTAAATCAAGCGAATTTGTTAAATCAAGGATACACAAATCAAATGAATAACGCCGGCACTACGGCGGGCCTCATTGGGCAACGTGAGGGTTTGGCACAAAACCCAATTAACACAGGTGCAACAACACAAAGCGCGGCAATTCAACCGGCTAAAGATTACTACTCTATGAGCCAGTTGAATAACGCGGATCAAGAAGATTTATTGAATAGATATATGACATTACGCTATGGACTTGCACAACCAGCACAAACAATGGTTAAGCAAGGTTCTGGCGGTTTCTTTGGAGGTCTTATGAAAGGTTTTTGCTTCGTAGCAGGTACAGAAATTGCAACGCCAGAAGGTGGCAAAGCAATCGAAACATTTGTAAATGGTGATAAGGTAATCACATTAGATGCGGTTAATGATGTAATTGCATTACACGATATGGGTGAAAAAGAAACACATCGCCTTGAAACGATTGATTGCCAAGTTACCACCACAGGTAGTGAAAAAGTACTCACTCCGGAAGGTTTGAAACTGGTTGAAGCACTAGAAATCGGTGAACCAATTATGACGGTTCACGGCTACCAACCTGTTACAATATGTGAGCCGACCGGCAATACTGAACAAGTATTTGAATTGCAATGTACTGGTGATAATCTCTTCTATGCTAACGGCATTATGGCGGAAGGCATTAACGAAGCAGAATTGAAAGCGATTGCAGATGCAAAGAAAACATCTGAAAAAACCGGCCAAAAAGGCGATAAAGGGGCCGGTGATGAAACAAACGATCCAACAGATAAAAACCCGGAAGATACTGACGAAGTAACAGATGAAAAAACAACAAAGAAAACTTCCAAAGGTAAGAAATCGGAGAAAGTAGAGGAATAACACAATGGGCGTTATTTATTTACAAGATTATAACCCGTGGGAAAGCATCGGTGAATTGGCTGGCCGATACGGCGGGTATCGTTTAGGTCAAATTCAAAATAACCGCATGGCGCATGGATACCAAGATATGCTAAACGGTGGTGAACAGGCGACACCAGCGCAACAAATGGCAAGCCAAATGCCAACACAAGGACAATTTAACGCCGGACAGTTTATTAATAACGCTATGCGTAATAATTCCTTTGGTGCGCAAGCGGTGGCGAATAATCAAGGATTATGGGGCGGTCAAAATCCGGCAGCACCAGCACAACCGATGCAAGCTAACACAGATGCACCAAGTCCTATGTTACAACAACAGGCACCACAGGCACAAAACACGGGTTTATGGAATTTCCAAAACTTAAACAATACTGGTATTAATACAGGGGTACCGCAAACGTATCAAGAAATGATGCAACAAAGGGCCAATAACCCTTTTCGTGGGGCGCCCAAATTGGTAGAAAATGGTAATACCAATGAGGACAAAGCGCCGGGCCAATATTCTATACCAGACAAAGCGACTGTAACAAGTGAAGCACGCAAAAGACTAGGGGCGAATACACTCGCCCTAGTTAAAGCGGGTTTTGATTTCAAAACTGCACAAAGCCTTGCAAGCGAGCAATATCAAAATGATGTAAGTAATATATACGCGCAACAGGTCAACGAATATCAAGAAAAAGTACTTGAACCTATGCGCCAACAGATCATGAACAATCTGGTATTTACACAGGATAAAGACGGCAATCCGGTTGTAGATACCTATAACACAAAACGGGTTAAAGGGTTGGCGCCGGCCGTTGCAAGATATAACTATCTAGCCGGTAAAGTTGGCGCTGGCACCATTGATATGAATAACTTGAATTCTATTGCGGCGCTTGATAAGCCTGATTACAAATTTAGTAGTGCGCAAAACGGCCATATTGTACGTTACAACATGGGCGACGGTACTATTCAAGATATGGGCGGTTATGGCAAGGTTGAAACAAAACAATTTGCGAACGGCCAAGTTATCGTAATGACACCAGACGGCCAAATGAAAAATATTGGTAATTTCGGTGCGAAGAATATCAAGGTTATGCCGGACGGTAAAACGTATATTGTTGGAACAGACGGCAGCATGAAATATGTAGGTACTCACGTTAAACCGCCAACGGCTACACAAACAGGTACAAGCGGATACAATGCGCAAGTGTTGAGAACTTTATCCGCACAGCATACCGCATGGGTAAAAGCTAACCCAGATAAGGCAGAAACAGAAAGTCCTTATTACGGACAGTTACAAAGCGCGTTAAGTGGTGCGCCTACTGGTGGTGGCGCTGGAACGCCAACGGTTAAACGGCAACCGACATATTCAAGCGAAGAACAGGCAGCAGTAGCCAAGCGAATGAACGAACTATCAGCGCAAGGCTGGAGCGATGATCAGATAGCGGCTGAACTTGATGCGGCCGGATACGGCAATTATAAATCGTGGTTAAAATCTTATTAATAAAAGGGGTAGACTATGGGTGCGTTTGATGATATTACGAACCAATACGGTAAGGCAGCTGGAAACGGTAACGCCTTTGAAGATATAACAACCGAGTACGGTTATGACGTAGGCAACGCGCCCAAGCCTACGTTTTGGGATAGCGTTAAAAATAATGCCGAATACGTTGCTAATGGCGTTAAAAACAATATTGAATGGATTGATAAAACAGGAAAAGAAATTAACGACAATGTAGGCAATACATTAACAAATTGGAAAGATGATGCATTAAATAAAACAAATAATCTAGGTAGGGAGTATTCCAAAAGTGCTGCTAATGCCATTGAAGCAAATGGAGATAATTTTTCAGCGTTTGACGATAACGGCGACTTTATAGAAGAACATGCAACACCGGGCCTAAACAAAGCAAGAGCAGAAGCATACAATGCCGCAGTTGGCAAGCCGGCTGGATATCTAGCAATTACTCCGTATGTTCCACCACAGGTGCGAATAGCTGCGGGCGTCCTTGCTGCGCCTACGATTGCAAGTAATACGGCTGAAATATATAACGCCAACGCAACAGCCGAAAACGAAGGAACGGCACCAGAAGGAATTTTAGGGAATAAATATGTAGCTACGGCAAAAAATGTTTTAGTAGATCCGATTGCGGAACCGGTTGGGCGTTTAGTTGATGACCCGGGAGAGTTCGCAAAAAATATAGCCATGAACCCTACTAATGCATGGGACGATGTAATTGCACCGGCCGCCATGATACACGTGGCAACACCTAAAAGAGTATCTGGTGCAATCGGTGAACGTGTGGGGCGTGTTGGTGAACATATCAAAGAAAAGGCAACCAATGCATTTAAAGATATTGGGGAACGATTTACCAAAAATGAACCTAAATTTGAAGAAGGTGTTATGTATAACGCCTTTGAAGATATACCAGTACCGGAAGAACCTGTAAATGCAGTAGAACCGCGCGAATACTCCGAAGGCGGATTGAACGGGCAACCTATGGAAGGAGAAACAGGCAATATCCAAGCCGACGTTTATAACCGATACCGTCAAAACGGATTAAGTGATGTTGAAGCAGCTGGCATGACCGGGAATATCGGTGCGGAAAGTAGTTTCAACACCACTGTAACAAGTGGCGATGGTTACGGATCCCGTGGGTTAGTTCAATTTACTGGAGATAGATTAAACGGCAAAAACGGTTTATTGAAATTTGCTGAAAATCGTGGGTTAGATCCATGGGATTGGCGAACACAGGTTGATTTCAGCGTATGGGAATTACATAACACCGAAAGCGCTGCACTTGAAGCGATGCGCGCGCACCCAGAAGCAACACCGGCGGAAATGGCAAAAATCATTCGTGAATACTATGAAAGACCAGACCCAGCAGTTGCACGTGATAATGTTCGCGCGGAAATTGCGGAAGATACATTTAAAGGCAATTATGGGAGATATGAAAATGGGCCACGTGATACATCATTTAAAGATAGTAGCCTAGATCCCAACCGAACATCACATGAAGAACCGTTTAGAGATGAGTTTATAGAACGTGATGCGGTAAAAGGAGAAGATCCGCACACAGATTTGAATAGTTTCGTTGAAAATACCGAAAAGAAATCAGTTAAAAACGATGATTTAGATATAAACTATCAAGGCGAAGGCGAAAAGGCCCGTACAGGCGAAATAAACGATTTCCACACAGAAAATCGCATGAATGCTGAATTTGTAGATGGTGATAAATCTCGAGTTCAAGAAAAAGCGGTTGAAAATGATGTAAATAGTAAGTTTAGATATGAAGAAGATGCGCCAAACGTAAGTTTGAGAAATGCTATTGATGAATTGCCATTGAAAGCACGCGAAGCAATCGTAAATGAATTAAAAGACGTTGTGAAAAATGATGCATCTGAAACGAGACTTACGGAATTAGAAAACAAAGTACATTCTAATACGGAAATTCTAAAAGACTTGAACCGTGCAACCAAGCCGGATATTCCAAAAGCCGAACTTGATGCGGTGAAAGTCAAATTATCAGAAGCATTAGAAGTACCTGTTGAAACATTGAACCATGATTACATGGAACGTATTCGTACGGATCGAGCTGCCGAACTAATTGCAGATACGCAAGAACTAAAAGCGTTAAAAGCAGAACCGGTAGAAGGTGGCGTGAGCAAATATGCACAACAACCAAGCCGGCTTTTAGACAATGCAACACATGAGCAAGTACACAATGCAGTTGTGAAAGCCTTTGACGGTAACGAAGTAATGGCAAATCGCTATTTGGAAAGTAAAGGCGTTAAAAAATCTAATGTTGTAGATAGTGATTTACAATACAGCATGAACCCATTAGAACAAGCTGAGGGAAGAGGGGCCGGTGAAGTAAAAGAACTTGGGCGCAATGTATCACGAAAAGAAATTATTGATACTATTAATAATTTATTCGACCAAAGAGTGAAATCCGGACGATTAGGCAAAAAAGGGGCTATGGGTTGGTATAATACAAAAACTCAGGTTATCCGTTCTGGAAATTGGGGTGATATTCGCACACTATCCCATGAATTAGGGCATCATATTGATAATTTATATGGGTTTAGCGATGAACATAGTTCGATAGGATTACAAGCCGCTATCGATAAAGATTTATTAGGACAGGTGCGACAACGGTTCGGTAATGCGTACAATCATTTGAATAGACAAGGTGTACGACAAGAGGGATTTGCCGAATTTTTCAATGATTACATTGGAGATAGATCGAGAGCTAAAAAGTTATTTCCTACTTTCTATAATTATTTCAAAGAAACCGTAAAAAATGATAAGGAACTCAATGCAGCTGTTGATAAATTATCTGATGTTACTCATAAATGGTTTAACCAATCTAGCGCAGACCGTATCAAAGGTTCTATTTCCTTTGAACGAACCTCTAAAGCTGAACGTATCATTACGGATGCTAAAGATGGAAATATTAAAGATACCATTAAACGTGTAGCGAGTGATGTCTATACAAAAGCTATTGATGAACTCAACCCATTGCGTGAAATGGTTGAGGAAGTGGAACATATCACAGGTGAAAAAATAGAATTTAAAGATAATCCGTTTATGCAAGCGTGGTTATCTCGTGGCTGGGTAGGTAAAGCGGAAGAATTTATAAAGCGTGGGAGACCAGAAAAGGGCGTTCGTTCGTTTGAGGATATTATTAAGGATATACCTCAAAAAGAACATAAAGACTTTAGCGCCTACCTTGTAGCACTACATGATTTAGACCTACATCGCAACGGACAAATGCCTACATTTACACTAAAAGAGGATTTAGCGACCGTTAAGCAGTATGAAAAAAATCCTACATTCAAAAGCGCTGCTAAAGACATTCACCGTTTTCAAGATTATATGCTTGCAGAACTTGTAAATAACGGAATATTAAAACCAGAAACATACCATTTATTGCGAAATAAATACCCTAATTATGTTCCGTTTTTCCGTGATTTCTCAGCAGAGAGTATGGACGGGTTCTTTTCTAGTTCAAAAGGGTTTGTCAACGTGGCTAATCCTATCAAGCGGTTCAAAGGCAGTACACGTGATATTATTGATCCGTTAGAAAGTATCGTAAAAAATACATACCAATTCTACAATGCAATCGAACGAAATCACGTAGGAGTTACCTTTGCTAAACTTGCAAAGAAACCTGGTATAGGAACCATCGTCGAAGAGGTAAGAGGTAATAGACCAGCAAAATCTACAGATAATACATTTTCTGTTTGGGTTAAAGGGAAAAAAGTTGTTTATGAAACAACTCCGGAATTAGCGCAAGCAATGAAAATGATGAACAAGGATACAAGCAATTTTATAACAAAAATATTGCAGTATCCGGCTAGTTGGTTACGTGCTGGTTCTACTGTAACTGCTGGCTTTGCTATCACAAACGCCTTGCGTGATACTATTTCAGCTGGCGTATTCTCTAAACATGGTTTTTTGCCTGTGGTTGATACATTTAGAGGTCTAGCACATTTCTTAAAGAAAGACCAGTTATATTGGGATTACGTAAAAAGTGGTGGCGCTCACGCTGCTATGGTAAGCCTTGATAGAGATTATTTGAGCGGACATTTAAGAGAATTATTTTCTCGTAAGTCCACATTGTCAAAAGTTGCAAGAAATCCTATGGAAGTGTTGCGCGCTATATCGGAAGCAACGGAGGTGGCTACCCGTTTAGGCGAATTTAGCAATGCTAGAAAAGGGTATACAGGGTTATACAGTCGTTTAACAAAAACCAATTTAAAACCTAAATCACTAGGTGAAGCATCTATTGCAAGCCGTGATATTACGATTGATTTCAGCCGTACCGGTACGCATACCAAAACCGCAAATAAAGTTGTAGCGTTCTTTAATGCGACTATCCAAGGTGGCGACAAATTAATACGTGCATGGCGTGATGATCCGAAAGGTATGACGATTAAATCTACTTTATTTATCACATTACCTACAATCGCATTATGGTATTTGAATAAAGATAATTCGGCATATCAAGAATTGCCACAATGGGAAAAGGATACATTCTTCCATATTCCAGCTGGTGATAAATTTATAAAAATACCTAAGCCGTTTGAATTAGGGTTGCTATACGGCACTACGTTTGAACGTATGTTACAGTATTTTGATGATAAATCAACAGGCAGAAACGGAGTCGGCTTTAAAGGCTTGGGAGACAGAGCGATTGATACATTATTGCCGGACGTACTGCCTACGGCTTTATCTCCTATTTGGGAATGGTGGAGTAATTACTCTAAATTCAGACAAAGAAATATTGTTCCTCAATCTCAAGAAAAACTACCGGATAAACTACAGTACGGATCTAATACATCTATGGTGGCTCGAAAAATTGGCGACACATTCAACGTTTCACCATACAAGGTAGATAATACTATTATGGGGTATGGCGGCAACCTTGCTCGATTAGGATTAGACATAACGGATGCTATTGGTGGTGCGAATGAAAAACGCCCTACTAAAGGTGTAACGGAGTTACCGGAAATACGCCGTTTCTTTGCTAAACCATATCAAAGTAGCGATAGCGTGCAACGTGTATATGATGATTTTAAGGAACAAGAAAAACTACATAACGAACTAAAACTCACAGGGCAGAGACCGGAAGGCTATGACCCTAAGTTATACAATAGGCTGAAAAATGCACAAAATTCATTTAAGGCTATTAATAAAGCATCGAAGAAAATTATTGATAGCGAAACCATGTCTAGCGATGCAAAGAGGGAAAAGTTAGACAAACTAAATATTCAAAAAGCCAATGTAGCAAGAGGGGTATATGGCTTAGGGATTATAAAGGAGTAATAATGCAAATAGTGTTAGATTTCTTAATCGATAGTTGGAATTCTCTTACAACTAGCTTTATCTTAAAAACAATATTGAGCAGCGTTGCTGCGTTGGCTATATGGGTGATTGGTTTAAAACACGTTCAAATATTGGGCGTGTTTATTTTATTGGTGTTTGTTGATTTGCTTACGAAATGGGCAAGCATCGCTTATAAAATGTTAGTCGATGAGTTCGGATATAATCCGGAAAAAATCGCAACATGGGAAAAATACCGGGCCATACCGGTAGCATTTGAAAAACAACTCATAGCATCTAAATATATGCGTAAAGGGTTTATTGGTAAGGTTATGACATATGTAGCGGCTACAATAGCCGCTATTTTATTTGATGAAATGAGCGGGCAAAAACAGTTTGCCGTATCGCTAGTATGGCTATATTTGGGTTCGTCCGAATTCTTATCTATTCTTGAAAACCTAAGAGACGGCGGCAACGTATCTATGGGAAAGTTTTTAGATTTGATTAGAACCAAAATTGAAAATAAGGTTAAATTATGAGGTGAAATATGAGGGGCATTGATGTAAGCGAAAATAACGGCGTAGTAGATTGGGGCGCAGTCAAAGCTAATGGCTTTGATTTTGCTATTATCCGCATCGGATATGGGCGCGGTAATTTAGATAGTGAATTTTATAACAATGTAAACGGTGCAATTAATGCCGGTTTAGCGATTGGTGTATATCATTATTCCTATGCTATGAACGAAGAACATGCGGCAGATGAAGCAGAATTCGTGATTAATACATTGAATGATGCCGGCTTAACTATTGATAAGTTGCCTATGGGTGTATGGTTCGATATGGAAGATGCGGACGATTACAAAGCAGACCGTGGTATGCCAACTGGCCAAGAATTAACAAATATTTGCAGTGTGTTCATCAATAAATTATGGCAAGCTGGATGTGGAAATACGGGATTATACGCTAGTTATGATTGGCTAGTGAATGTATTAGATGTTAGACAGTTAGGCGGTTGCGCTATTTGGTGTGCACAACTTAATAGCCAATGTGATTATGACGGTGTTAATCTATGGCAATATACATTTACCGAAAACATTGAAGGCAAAGAGTTTGATGCCGATTTGGTATTGAACTGGCCTATTTAGGGGGTATTTATGGATACTATCATTCAACTATTAAGGCGATATGCACCGATTATTACCGTAGCATTACTTATGCTATTAGTGGTAGTCGCTGGTTTATTCGCTTATAACGTGATGCATACTAAGAAACTACAGGAGCCTGTACTTTTAAATCAAGCAATCGTAAAAAACCCACAGAAATTAGGGGAAGCCTTAAATGTAACGCCAAAGACAGCGAAGGAAGTTATTGCATATAGGGAAACGACACAACCGGTAGTAACATATTATACGCAAGCGCCAACGCTACATGATGCGGCAGTAGTTACGAAAAATGCTATCAAAGATAAATCGCCTAACGTTCCAAAGGAAGCTATAGAAAAAAGCGATAGAACCGCAGTTGTAGAAAATACAGATGAAAATAAGGTTGATGTGTATAAAATCAACCTTAATAAAGTACATCGTATTATGGGTGGCGTTACTGTAATGGAGACAGGGAAGGTATACGAAACAATTGGTTATCAATCTGGCGACTTTCAAAGCCTAGCGCATTTTGAAGGTAAGCATTTCGAAGGGGCCAGCGCTTTATATACGTTTGCGAAATGGTAGGTGATCCGATTATCTCCGCGCCGTACGGTTTACGGTATATTGTAATTCATTTAATGAAAGGGTATATGATATGAAAACATTTGAATTTGAAGGCAAGAAACATGAATTTGCGGAAGATATTACGCCAAAACAAGACGGCTTATATACCGCAACACTCACAGATCATAATAACGTACGTTGTGAAATGTGGTTTGTAAACGGCGAATTGAAACGCCTTGTTGAATTAGATTAATAATAAAAGGGGTACCATAGCGGTACCCCTCTTTTTTTATTTGCCGTCAAAAAATCGTCAAAAATTCATTTTGAAATATAATATTTTCTGTAATTTGTTTAGAGTGGCCACAATGAAAAACTTTGATTATTACAACGTATTTTGAAATTTGAAATAAAATTAAGCGATATAACCTTTTATGATTGACAAGAATGTTGACACACCTCCAACAGTAGAAAATTTATATAAGGAAGGATATCTTACTGAACATGTTAAGACTGCAAAAGGGAAGGAATATACTATTACTTATGAAGTTGTCAGTGGTGGGACCTCAAAATCTGTTGTTGTTAAAGCACCTAATGAGCCTTAATTAACTTGTATAGGTTATGAATTACATACGTTAGTTATATGAAAGGACAAGGTATGAAAGGGACCAATTATGTAATAGGCCTTTTTGTATATATAGCATCTATAGTTCTGCCTATTATAGTTTCATCAAAAGCAATATCTTATACTCACATTGCTTTGTATGCTGTGTTTTCACTCATCATCATAGCAGGTGCTACCATCGATATGCATTACTATATATTGCCCGATGAAGGAGCGCTAGCTCTTGTAATAGGAGGGATTATGTATAGCTATATAAATGATAAATCTATGTTAGTAACCGTGTTAAGTGTTATGAGCGTAGGGGCTATTACATATGGACTTCGTTTGATCAGCCATAAAGGTTTTGGCATAGGAGATATTAAATGGTTTTCTGCTATTGCAATGTGGCTCTCGCCATGGGAAATTATATGTTTCTTTTACGTAGCATTTTGTGTTGGTTCTCTCTATCTCTTACTAACAGGTTATCGTAATCGATATATCCCATTTGGTCCCTTTTTATGCTTTGGTGGATGGTGTGCCTTACATGGGGGTTCCTATATGGAGGTGCTTTACCAATGGTTAAGGTACAACTTATAAATCGTCAAAGTGGATCTTTACTGGCGGAATGGATTATTACGCTTGGTTTAATTTTACTGCTCATCTCTATTGCTTTACCTATTGTAATAACACCTAGTCGTTATACCTTAAATGGTACTACGCAAGAGGTGGTGTATATGCTCAAGAAAGTTCAACTTTGGTCTATGCTAGGACATAAATCTAATGGTAAAGGGAGAATGCTTTTTATATTAAATAAGGACAGTTACACCTTAGAGGAAGATGCCAATCATCATACGGTAAACATATCATTACCGTCAAATATTGAGAGCACGCGGTCTATGACCATTATTTCTTTTTCAGCTTTAGGTTTACCTTATGATGGGACAGAAATTATTTTGAAAGATCGTGAAAGTGGTGAGAAAAATCGCATATGGATATCTGTACAAACGGGGCGTATTAGGTGGGAAGAAGTGCACTGAAGGATTTATGTATGGTGATGCCTTAATATCAGCTGCTATAATCATGCTCATTTTACCTATTGTATTATCTATATTTTGGATGGCTACCCTTACGGTATATAAGGCGTATTATTGGGATCATATATTGCAAGATACCATAACGTATTTAGAAAAGGCTAAAGCTTCTTACTATAAAACTGGAACAATAGAAGCAGGTGTATATAACTCTCAATTCACTATGAGTCCTAGTGAAAAAATTACTTATAAAACACATATAAAGCCTGTAGTGATAGAAGGTGTATCTTTACAACGATTAACAGTAGATGCCATCGATAATCAATCTGTTGTCTACTCTCTATCAGTTGATTTGGAGGGGATACATTGAACGGCGAGGATATAGAAAAGGTAATTGGAAAGAACAAAGAATATAAGCAGAATCCTATAGCAAATAAGAATAAAAATAATAACAAGAAAAATAATAGTAAGAATAGAAATAATATGGGATTTATTTTGTATTCTACGCTCATTAGTATGACGATTTCTGTCATAGTTCTTACCATATTGTTAGGCATCGTATTCTATGCAGTTATGTGGGATGCTAAATTACTGGATAGTGTAGCTATGATGGAGGATGGTCGATATACACGGCGGATGGTTGTGGCTCAAATGATATGGAACCCTGTGAAGGTTACTGTAGAAGACCATAATAAGAGTTTATATATTCACGATACAAAACGTACAACCTTAACTGTACAACGTCATGCACTATACAGAAAATTAACAGATGGTAGCTTGCAGCCTGTCAGTGGCAGTCGAATTGTAGGAACTAAGGATAAACGAAATGTGGGCTATACTCAGGAATATCCTTTTAGTGTAGATACTAATGGGACCGTGCATTTGCGATGGTATATTAACAATCGTTTTGTTAATGATAGGAAATATACAAGTGGTTATGGAGGACTAACCATATATGAGGTCTCTATTGGACAGAGTGCTATTTATGATTGGTATAAAAGTAAAGAGGAGACAAGTCATGAACATAGGAGCCCATAACGCGGGCTTTATTACATATATAGCGATACTTACGATGTCCTTTTTATTACTATTAGCTTTTATGGGGCTTCGTATAGGACAAATATGTGAAAGTAATGTGGTAGATGAATTGCATTTGGAAGAAGCTCATTACGCGGCACAAAGAGGTGCTCATTGGTTTGTTGGCTATTGTAAATTAGGAAATGTATGGGACTTTCAAAATAAACTAGTTGTAATAGATGATGAAAATGTAGAGATTACTATTGAAGCGGACAGCTCAACAGATAATCCGCGTCATATTATGAGTTATGGAAAACTGAAGAATAGTGAAATCGTGAGTCGTGTACATATGTATGTGACCGTAGATAAAGAAAAACATATGCATGTTATAAAGGTAAAACCTTATTGAGGTGATTCTATGAAACGAAAAAAGAAAATACATTCTGGAGTATGTATAACTGATGATCATATTGTATGTGTTACCGCTCATATAGAAAATAAAACAATGGTCATTACCGATGCGTTGGAGATGAAGCGTACGGGACCTATTGATGAAGACGTTACAAAATTTATTGAAACTTATGATTTAGACGAAGGTGCTTATAGTATTGTAGCTAATATCGATACACAAATGCATGTGGCACCCTATGATCCTCACGATTTTGATATGAAGGAGTTCATAAAGTGGAATGTGGAGGACTACTTTAGCTTTGATGGGGATAGTTTCCAAATGGATGCATGTCGTCGGGAATATCCACGCCATAATTATCATATGTTTATGGTAGCTGTAGATCGACATTCTCTAGAACTTTTGAAACAAGGGATACGAGATACTTATGCACCCGTTGATGTTATTGATTTTTGGCCTATTCCTATTTGTTACTGTTTGATGCGGCGTAGTGGTACTGTAACAGGAGTTGTGGAAGAAGGAGCCATGCATTTATGGCTTTGGTGGAATGATATATGTATTCAAGAGTGTACGGTACCTATTACTGGTAGCGATGTAGCTGAAGCTATGGATAAGTTAGAAGTGAGGTTACAAGACTTTGGTATGGATGAGATACAGGGGGTTCGAATGTATGGGTTAGAATCTATAACAAATGAAGAACGGACAGATATGGAAAGTATTATTTCCATGTATGGGGAAACTGAATATATTCCATTATTATTCTTAGGTCGTGGTCGTAATCGTTGTAAGCAAGGACAATTAGATTGGGACATGGCTATTGGTATGGCAGCAAGGGGGCTTAAATGGATTGGATTGGGCTGGTAAGGATAGATGTATTAATTTAATGCCTCGCTCGTTACGATGGCATAGTTTATGGCATGCCTATCGATACCTTTTTTATGGGATAAGTCTTATATACGTTATAGTAGGATTTGTTACATTATATAGTTTCTGGTCAAGCTATCGTAGCTATGAAAATAAGAAGACAGATTTTGTACGATTGCAAGCAAATGCTCAGTATCAAGAAATACATCAACATTATGGTGAATTAATGGAAATAAGAAATAAAATAATAAAGAATAAACTCTCTAAGAATCAGACTGATATATTACCCAATACAATGGTCGTATATATTCTTGATGTCGCCATGGCAGAACATATTAGTTTACAGCATCTTAGCATTAAGGAGGGACGTATCAGTATAGGTGGTATAGGCACGAGTGACGAAGTGTGTCGTAAATTTATTGCTATTCTCCAACAAAAATTACTAGGAATGGAGTGTCATGGAACGGTTAAAGCAGACAAAGGTGTTTATACATTCCATATGGATGGATCTAAAAGAGAGCACAACGTATCAGGTCGAGAGAATATTAGCGGGCCTAGTGTTGTGGGGGATACTCATTAGCCTTTCTATGTATGGGCATATCTATTTTGAAGAAAAAAATAATAACATAAAAAATCAACAAGAAAATTATGTTATACGAATGAATGCTGAGTCAGATTATATAGTGTCTAATGAAGCAAAACTATTAGAATCTTTTATAGAGAACAAGACATCAAATACAAGTTCTAATACAAGTATTTTTGATTCCTTGCAAGGAGAACCATTAATGATTGTCAGTACTGATGAGCATGAAGGTATACTAGAATTAATGTTATTAGGTAGTACAGAGCGTATGATTAATTGGATAAATACTGTTGAAGAAAAGGATCCTTCACGCCGTATAGAAATAGAAGATATAGAACGTAAAGGTAATGTAGTTTATGTACATTGTGCAGTTAAATCGATTATAAAACCGTAATGAAAATTGTGTGTATTATATAAAGACAGATTATAGATTTTATGTCTATAGTCTGTCTTTGTTTTTGGGCTATTTTATAGTACAATGAAGGATATGTAATGATAAGGGGCACATAATAGATGATAATAAAACGGAATATTATGCTCATCGGCTCTATGGGAAGTGGCAAAAGTCACTTCGGACGAAACCTTGCGGAACGCAAGGGGTGGCAATTTGTAGATACCGATCGCGTATTAGAAAGTCGTTTTGGGTTGCCCATTGCTGAGATATTTAAAAAGATAGGAGAAAAAGCATTCCGCCGTGCCGAAATGGATGTACTAAAAAAGGTTTGCTTATACCATGAAGCAGTGATTTCTGTGGGTGGTAATTTTCCTATTGAACATCGCACCTTAAAGGTATTAAAAAAATATTCTTATATCATTGGTATCCGAGCTGCGCAATTCCGGATTGTGAGTCGTGTGAATCGCCGCGTTGGGAAAAGACCAACTATGGACTATAATAATGTAAATGCCTTTGTACATGCTATGATACAATCGTGGAAGCCCGTGTATAAGCAGTGCGATTTTGTACTAGACACAACAAATGGTCGGACCTATGATTTCATACATCGTATCGAGGACGAATTAGAGGCCTCAGATGTGCAATTTAAAGCAAGACGTCAACCCAATGATACAAACGATGTGGATGCTAAAGTAGCATCTAGGGAAATACAATTTAATAATCATCAAAGTAGAATAAAAGAAGTTACTGAAGTAGTATCAGATAAAGTAATATCTAATAAAGTCCGGAATGATAAACGTTATAAAAAAAAGACTTCTTATCAAACGGATAAAGAACGTAAGGCAAATAGTATATCCAAAAAACGTACACCACAAGGGGGTAATGGATATGAGAAAAATCGCAATACTAACAAGCGGCGGAGACGCACCTGGAATGAACGCCGCCATAAGAGCGCTAACTCGAAAAGCCATACATGAAGGTTTTGAAGTGTTTGGCATTGAACGAGGGTATTTAGGAATTATGGAGGAAAAAATATTTCCTTTATCTAACCGTGATGTAGGTGGCATTATTACCCAAGGTGGGACGATGCTGAAAACGGCTCGCTTTCCTGAGTTTCAAAATGAAGAGGTTCAGAAAAAGGCCTATGATATTTTAAAAGCTCATGATATAGATCATCTCATTGTTATTGGTGGCGATGGTTCCATGCGTGGCGCTACAAGTTTAGCAAAACTCGGTATGTCCACCATGACTATTCCTTGTACCATTGATAATGATATGGGGGGCACTCAATATACATTAGGTTTTGATACGGCTTTAAACACTGTAGTTGATGCGGTTGGTCGTATTCGCGACACATCTAACTCACATGAGCGAGTAGCCATTGTAGAGGTAATGGGGCGTAAAGCTGGTCATATTGCACTTAAAGCTGGTCTAGCCTGTGGTGCAGAAATCGCATTAGTTCCTGAAAATCCTATGCCTTTACATGCTGTATGTCGACACTTAAAGGAAACACAAATCCGTGGTAAAGAATATAGTGTGATTCTCGTAGCGGAAGGTGCCTATAATAGTGGTGAAGTAAAAGCCTTTATTAAGGAGCATACAGAGTTTGATCCGAGCTTGACCGTATTGGGATATTTACAACGCGGTGGCGGTCCATCTGCATTTGATGCGATTTTAGCAGCCCGTATGAGTGAAGCCTGTCTTAATCTATTGATGAATGGTGTGGATAATCGATTATTGGGCTATATAGATGGTCACATCCGTCCCATTTCTTATCAAGAGGCAGAACTATTAGATTTCCCTATTAATGAAAAAGACTACACACTATTATCCATATTGAGTAGTTAATTTAGATAATAAAATGGCCCGTTAGGGCCATTTTCTATATATGTCACAATTTATTCATCAATGAAATTATATTGCATAAAAGCAATTGGTGCTGTATAATTTTAAAATACTATATGTGTTGATATAGAAGACTATCTCTTTTACATATATCTTCATCTTTATTTAAGGAGATCATAATGAAAGAATTTTTCCAAAAGCATCGTAAACGCATAGTAGCGGGTGCTGTTGCTCTTTGTGTTCTTGGTGGTGGTACATACTACTACATGGATAGCCAAAATGCTAGCCAAACACAAAATTTATATACTACTGGCAAGGTAGAAAAGGGTGATGTAAAAACGAGTATTAGTGCTACAGGTACTATTAACCCTGTAAACTATGTAGACGTATCTACAAACGTTGCTGGTAAACTTGAAAGAGTTTTGGTAAAAGAAAATGATCACGTTACAGAGGGACAAGTTATTGCCTATATTGATACGCGACAACTACAGGCTTCTGTTGATGATGCTCGCGCAGCGTTGGCTAAGGCTGAGCTCGATATGAATCGCTACAAAGCTTTGGCAGCTCAAAATGCTATTGCTCAACAAACCTATGATGATGCTGTAACAGCTTATGAACGTGCTTTATCTACGTTCAATCGTGTATCTGCGGATCTAAGTGATGCTACGATTACTGCACCTATGTCCGGTACTGTTATAGGTACGCCGCTAAAATCCGGTCAAACTATTAGTACTGGTATTTCTACTCAAATGATTATTGCCACAATTGCGGACCTAAATAATCTAGAAATTTACCTTGCTGTAGACGAAACAGATATTGGTAGTATTAAACAAGGGGCTAAAGTAGAATTCACTGTAGACTCTAAGCCAGGAGAAACTTTCACAGGTTACGTATCCGAAATTGCAAAAGGTACAAAAGGTAACATGGGCGCTACGAGTAATAGCGTAGTGTACTATTCAGTTAAGGTTCAAATTCCTGAAAATATTGCAGGTAACTTCTTACCATCTATGACAGCTCGTGCTACTATCTTTGGTGAAGATATTAAAAATACCTTAGTAGTTCCTCTTACTGCAGTACGTACAGATAAACAAGGTGAATATGTATATTTAATGAAAGATGGTCAACCAGTTCGTACCGCTGTTTCTACAGGTGTAACTGGGGATACTAATGTACAAATTCTAAAAGGTTTATCTGAAGGTGATGAAATCATCGTAAGTGGTGATGTTAATGCTCCTAAGAATAATAGCCGTGGACCATTCTAATAGTAGGTGAATATGAATCAATCAGTAATCGATATACAAGGGATTACGAAGACCTATGTAAATGGTAAATTATCGGTGCCTGTATTACATGGTATCGACTTACAGGTCAATAAAGGCGAATTCGTATCTATCATGGGTCCTTCTGGCTCAGGTAAATCTACCTTTATGAACATTCTTGGTTGTTTAGATCGTCCAACGACGGGTTCCTATCGTCTAAACGGAGATGAGGTAGCTACTTTATCTGATGATGAATTGGCCTTTGTACGAAATAAACAAATAGGCTTTGTATTCCAAAGTTTTAACTTATTAACAAAATTAACGGCTGTAGAAAATGTAGCACTTCCTATGATTTACGCAGGGATGGATAAAAAAACACGTAATGACCGTGCCGCAGCCTTATTAGAGTCTGTTGGCCTTGGTGACCGTATGGATCACTTGCCATCCGAGTTATCTGGTGGTCAGCGTCAACGCGTAGCCATAGCTCGTGCATTGGCAAACAATCCCGCCATCATTATGGCCGATGAACCGACAGGTAATCTTGATTCTAAGTCTACTATCGACGTTATGAACATCTTCAGAGGGCTTTATGACGAGGGACGTACAATTATCCTCGTTACTCATGAGCCTGAGATTGCTACTTATGCAAGTCGTAATGTTGTATTACGAGATGGATTAATTGTAGAGGACTCCCAGAATCATAATATGACACCTGTACAGGAGGTGACTCATGTATAAAGAGAGTTTCTTGATGGCATGGGCATCCCTCATTGCTAATAAAATGCGTTCTATTTTAACCATGCTAGGTATTATTATCGGTGTAGCTGCCGTAATTGCTTTAGTATCTATTGGTAATGGTGTAAAGCAAGATATTCAAAACTCCATTTCTAGCTTAGGTTCAAATTTATTGATGGTTATGCCAGGTGCGCCGCGTACTCCAGGTGTACGACCAACGCCAGGATCCATGAAATCCTTAAAGGTAGCTGATTACGAAGCTATTGCAAAACTAGATGGCGTTAAAGCTGCAAGCCCAATGACAAATGGCGCATATGTAGTTATTTATCAAAATAAAAACTGGACTACTTCAGTGTCTGGTGTTAATGCTAATTATTTAGATGTTAATAACTGGTCCATGAAATCTGGGCGCTTCTTATCTGAAAAAAATGTACAGAATCGTGAACGCGTTGCTGTAGTTGGTAAAACGGTAGTGAAAAATTTATTTGGCGATGAAAATCCAGTAGGCGCTGAAATTCGCGTTAAAAATATTCCATTCCGAATTATTGGTGTTCTCAATAGTAAAGGTAGTGGTGCGATGGGTAATGACCAAGATGATATGGTTATTATTCCTTACACAACAGCGATGGAACGGGTAGACGGCATTGATTATTTACGAATGATATATGTGGTAGGTAAAGATGAGAATGGTATCGATCGCTTGCAGTCCGATATTGAAAACTTATTACGTGTACGACATGGTATCAAAGATACAAATCTTGATGACTTTAACATTCAAAATATGAACTCCATTATGGAAACTATGGAAGAAACAACGGGGACATTGACCTTGTTCCTAGGTGCGGTAGCGGCTATTTCTCTCGTAGTTGGTGGTATTGGTATTATGAATATCATGCTTGTATCCGTTACTGAACGGACTCGAGAAATCGGTGTTCGTAAAGCCTTAGGTGCAACTTATAATGTCATTGTTACACAGTTCCTTATCGAAGCTGTTGTAATCAGTTTGATGGGTGGTATTATTGGTATTATTCTCGGCGTTGGGTCTTCTAAGTTAATAGGTATGGCCTCAGGGCTGAGTACTGTTATTTCCATTCCAACCATCATAATGTCCTTTGCTTTCTCTATGGCTATCGGCTTGGTATTTGGTATTTATCCTGCTCGTAAAGCAGCAAAACTTAATCCAATCGATGCATTACATTATGAATAGTTTTGAACTTGTAATAGTGTTTTGTAAAGAACATACTATATAATTATATACAGTTGTTCGCATATGGTGCGTTGCATGATACAATATGTATGATGTAACGCACCATTTTTA
>ERZ773050.131-NODE-131-length-46393-cov-12.261513_pt1 | contig 46393 bp, 38 predicted proteins | sample MGYA00580632_ERZ773050 | MGnify/ENA primary metagenome ERZ773050 (study PRJEB29015, sample SAMEA2738123) | human oral metagenome | biome: human oral; feature: human-associated habitat; material: saliva | place: China | collected 2166 ... | reverse complement strand
CGCGAGCTGGGTTTAGAACGTCGTGAGACAGTTCGGTCCCTATCCTCTGCGCGCGTTGGAAACTTGAGAAGGGCTGTCCCTAGTACGAGAGGACCGGGACGGACGAACCTCTGGTGTGCCAGTTATCCTGCCAGGGGTATGGCTGGTTTGCTACGTTCGGGATGGGTAACCGCTGAAAGCATCTAAGCGGGAAACTAGCTTCGAGATTAGGTTTCCGTCCCATTTTGTTGGGGGGAGGTTCCCGGTAGATTACCGGGTTGATAGGCTAGGAGTGTAGACATTGTAAGGTGACCAGCTTACTAGTACTAATTGACCGATTACTAACAATAATTCTTGTTGCATCGACTGGTTTTGGTTGATGTGTTTGTTTGATGGTGTTTGCGTCCACTGTGCGGTTCACGACCAACACGGCCTCGGATCCTTAATGGGTTTGTGGGTTGGGTTGTTAAGTGGATATATTGTTTCACTGACTGGTGAGTGGTCATCCCTTTTGGGGTGTTGCTTGTTTGTTGTGTTGGTGGTTTTAGCGAGGGGGTTACACCCAGTATCCTTTCCGAACCTGGAAGTTAAGCCTTTCTGCGCTGATGGTACTGCAACTGGTGGGTTGTGGGAGAGTAGGGCACTGCCAACCGTTTCCTTGAATGGTGGGGGTGTTGGTCCTGTTTTGGGGTCGGCACCCCCACCATTTTTTTGTAGCCTTGAAGATCGGGCGTTGTAGGGGGTGTGTTAGGTTTTCTAACACGCCCCCTATTTTTATGTTCCCAACTCGTCGGCCGTAACGTTTGGGGGGTGGTTGTTGGGACCACCCCCCTTTTTTTGTGTGTTTATAGGGCACTTGCTGTTAAAGGTAGTCAAAGACACGCCTGCCGTTAGGCGCCAGACATACTAGAACTGCACCTACCCGGCTAAACTTGATACTAGGTTTCTACGTATATTCTCAACTAAACAGGATGGTTTTGATGGCGCAACGCTTTGATGATTCTCGTTCAGGCGGCGATAACCGCAATCAGGGGCGTGGCGGCGACCGCCATGGTGCCGATCGACGTCGTCGAGATGACGCACCGCGCAACCGTTCTGGAGCACGTGACTACCGCAGCGAAGGCCAGCGCGGACACTACCGCAACAATGATGAGCGCAGCCACGACCGTCGCCATGATGGCGAACGCTACGGCGAACGATCCAATGCCCGCTACGGTGAACGTCGTGACGGTGGCCGTAACTGGCGTGATGGTGAGCGTCGCGAAGATCGCCCCCGCCGTGAAGAAGGCCGCCGCGACGAGCGCCCCCGCCGCGAAGAAGGCCGCCGCGACGAGCGCAATTGGGGTGATCGTCCCCGCCGCGACGAGCGTGGCTGGCAAGAGCGTGGTCACGAGCGCCGTCGTGATGGTGAGCGCCGTGAAGAGCGTAACTGGCGTGATGGTGAGCGTCGCGAAGATCGCCCCCGCCGTGAGGGAGACCGTCGTGATGAGCGTCCGCGCCGCGACGGCGAACGCTCAGACTTCCGTCGTGGCCAGGGCCGTGGTGGCAACCGTAATGGCCGTTTTGACCGTGACCGCCTGCGCGGCGAGCGCCGCAACTCGCGTCCACCCCAGCGTAACCGTGTGCCCGAGCCGGAACTGCCTGAAGACGTTAGCGCCAAGGACCTAGACAGCACTGCCCGCATGGGGTTGCGTGCGCTTAGCCGCCTTAACGCCGAAAACATTGCCCGTCACCTAGTGATGACCCAGCGTCTGCTAGAAACCGACCCGGAAGTCGCTTACGCCCACGCCCGCTACGCCGCCTCACACGCCGGCCGTATCGCTATTGTGCGTGAAGCTGCCGGTATCGCCGCCTACGTGGCCGGACTGTACTCAGAGGCGCTGCGTGAACTGCGCGCCGCCCGTCGCCTCAGCGGTATGGACACCATGTACCGCGCCATGGAAGTTGACTGTGAGCGCGCCCTGGGCCGCCCTGACGCCGCACTGCGCTCAGCCCAGAATGCTCTACAGCTAGACCTGGAAGACGACGAGCGCGCTGAGCTGGCCATTGTGGTCACCGGCATCTACCACGACCAGGGCAATGACGAGCTGGCCCTGATCACCATTGAAGACGCCATCCGTAAGGCTCCCAAGGACACTGAGACCCTACGTCGCCTGCACTCCGTGCGCGCTGACCGCCTAGAAGACCTAGGCCGGGTGCGTGAAGCTGAGGCTATTCGTGAGCGCATTTACGTGCCCGAAGAGCCTGAAGTGGAGCTGTACGACATTGAGGAAGAATCCGCCCCTGAACTGGCCGAAATTGCTCGCCAGCTAGAGGAGCAGAGCCAGGCTGAGGCTGCTGAGCGTCGTCGTGAGGCTGAGAAGCTAGAGGCTGCCCGCCAAAGCGCCGCTGGCGGTGAGGACGGCGAGGCTGGCGCTGCTGCTGAGGGCATCGAGGGTGCCGACGGCGCCGAGGATGCAGATGCCGCCGCTGCTGATAGTGAGGCTGTGGACTCTGCTGTGGGTAGTGAGACCGACGACGTCGTAGACACCGTCCAGGACGCTGCGGATGAGGACGCCGCAGCGACTGATGAAGAAGAGCCCGAGGTAGTCGCTGAAGAAAGTGAGCCCGAGGCAACTGAAGCAGCCGACAGCGCTGAAGGCGACGGCCTCGACCCCATTACCGCCGAGGTAGAGGACGTAATCGAAGGACGCAGCAAATGAGCGCCACCCTGCTGGGCACCACCAAGCCGCTAGTTGAAGAATTTGAACTTGCACTGCTGGACCTAGATGGGGTGTGCTACTCCGGCGCAGACCCGGTTGTGCACGCCACCGACTCAGTCATGGCGGCCAAAGGCCAGGGGCTACGCACCTGCTTTGTCACCAACAACGCCTCACGCACCCCCGCCCAGGTGGTAGCTAAACTTGCCGGCTTTGGCATTGAGGCAGATGAGCAGCAGATCTACACCGCCGCCATGGACGCGGTGGCGCTACTAGCTGAGCATGTGCCGGCCCCAGCAACCGTGCTAGTAGTTGGCGGCGCAGGGGTGGAGCAGGCCCTAACCGAGGCTGGATACACCACTACCCGCAGCGCCCTAGACAACCCGGCCGCAGTGGTACAGGGCTATGACCCCAGTGTTGACTGGGCGGCCATGAGTGAAGCCGCCTACGCCATCACCAACGGGGCCCTGCATGTGGCCACCAACCTGGACTCCACCTTGCCTACCGAGCGCGGCTTTGCGCTAGGTAACGGCTCGCTGGTGGCCGCAGTAGTGCACGCCACCGAACGCCAGCCGCTAGCTGCCGGTAAGCCTTTTGCCGGTATCTACACGCGCGCCATCGCCCGCTCCGGCGGCGGCAAAGCCATCGCGGTAGGTGACCGGCTAAACACCGACCATGCCGGGGCACGCCAATCCTCGCTGCCCTCGCTGCACGTACTTACCGGTGTGGCCAGCGCGCGTGACGTGCTGCTAGCCCCGCCCCAGTACCGGCCCACCTTCCTGCACACCGACCTGCGCGGTTTGCTTGAGCCCCAACCCCAGCCCCAACGCACTGCTGCAGGCTGGCAGGTGGGCGACGCCGTCGCCAAGGTAGAAAACGGCGCCGTAACCCTAAGCTTTGACGGTAAAAACGTTGAGCTGGGCGGCCAGAGCGTAACTTTGAGCCTAAACGCCTACCGGGCTGCCGCCGTGGCCGCCTGGGACCTGGCTGATCAGGGCCAAACCCTAATCAACCTGCCAGACATCACGGTTGCAGAAACGCGTTAATGGCTAGGCTGACCCGCTTAGACACCGAGCTGGTACGCCGCCAGCTAGCGCCTTCACGTAACCAGGCTGCCGCGCTTATCAGCGATGGCAAAGTGAAAGTTGACGGTCAGGTAGTTACCAAACCTGCTCGGCAGGTCAACCCGGCGCAAGCCATTTTGGTAAGCCAAGACCAGGGGCCTAACTATGTTTCACGCGGCGCCCACAAACTAGCTGGCGCCCTAGACATCCTGGCCCAGCGCGGGATTGAGGCTACGGTTGCCGGGCGTCAATGCCTCGACGCCGGCGCCTCCACCGGGGGCTTTACCGACGTTTTGCTGCGGCGCGGGGCGGCCCGGGTTACCGCCGCTGACGTGGGCTATGGGCAGCTGGCCTGGTCACTACAAAGCGATCCACGCGTAAACGTCATGGACCGCACCAATGTGCGCACCCTGGCAGCCGGGGATATCACCCCTGCCCCCACCCTGGTGGTTTCGGATCTATCTTTTATCTCCCTGACCCTGGTGTTGCCGGCGCTGGTGGCAGTAGCCGACGCCGCCGCTGACTTCCTGCTAATGGTTAAGCCCCAGTTTGAGGTAGGTAAAGAACTCATCGGACACGGCGGGGTGGTGCGTGACGTGCGCCTACACGCCCAAGCCATCACCAAGGTGGCCACCTGTGCGTTAGAGCTAGGTTTAAGCATTGAGGCCGTGGCCCCCTCGCCACTGCCCGGGCCAGCCGGAAACGTAGAGTACTTCCTGTACATGCACGCTGGCACTGAAAACTCCTTGACCGCTGCTGACTTACAAGCTGAGATAGAAGCAGCCATAATTTCAGGTCCGGCTGGAAAAGGTGCGAAAGCTAAGCTTCGCCGCTAAGCCACGATAGGGGAGGAAGATTTTGGCCGCTGCGCGCACAACCTCACCGCGTAGAGTTTTGGTGCTCGAAATGAATCGAGCCTTGCCCCCATCAACTATTCGCAGCCCGCGTGAACCCTCTAGCTCGCAGCTAGACACTGTCTCTAAGGCTTTGGCTAAACATGGGGTGCAGGTGCTACGCAAACGCAGCCAAGCTAACCAAGCCCAGGCCATTGTGGTGTTGGGCGGCGACGGCACTATCCTGTCTGCCGCTGAAATTGCGCGCGAATACGACATTCCTCTGCTGGGGATCAACACTGGCCACGTAGGTTTTTTGGCTCAAGCTGAGCCCGCTGAAATGCTTGACGCCATTGAGGCGCTAGCTGAAGGCGACTACACAGTAGAGCCGCGCATGACCCTGGCGGTATCTGTGCGCCAACCCAACGGGGACACCAGCCACGGCTGGGCTCTTAACGAAGCAGCCTTGGAGCGGCGCGACCGGGCGCATATGGCCGAAATTTCTTTAGGTATTGATGGCCACGCCGTTTCCTCATTTGGCTGTGACGGCCTGATAACCGCCACCCCCACCGGCTCAACCGCCTACGCCTTTAGCTGTGGTGGGCCAGTGGTGTGGCCAGACACCCAAGCCATGCTGGTGGTGCCGGTGGCCGCCCACGCCCTGTTCACCCGGCCCCTAGTAATTGGCCCGCATTCACGCCTGGAAGTGCAGGTACAGTGGTGCGGCGATTATCCTTGTGAAATCTGGTGCGACGGGCGCCGTTCCATACCGGCTCCGGCTGGCTCAACAGTGAGTGTGAGCGTGGCGCAGCGCCCAGTGAAATTGATCCGTATTGGCCAGATGCCCTTCTCGGCGCGTCTGGTAGCTAAATTCGAGCTGCCCGTACGCGGCTGGCGTGAATCTAAGAGTCGTTAATGATTGAAACTATTTCCATAGAAAACCTTGGTGTTATCGCCCAAGCTGAATTGCCGTTAGGTCCGGGACTAACCGCCCTAACCGGTGAGACTGGCGCAGGTAAAACCATGGTGCTCACCTCCCTGAAACTACTGTTGGGCAGCAAAGCTGACCCGGCGATTGTGCGCGCGGGCACCCAGCGTTGCGTGGTTGAGGGGGCCTTTGCTTTAGAAGAAGACGCCAAGTGCATCCAAATCGCTCAGGAAGCCGGCTGCGAAATTGAAGATGACCTGTTGCTAGCCTCCCGGGTAGTGCCTGCAACTGGTCGCTCGCGTGCACACCTAGGGGGCCGCGCCGTACCTGCCTCGGTACTTGGCCAGGTGGGTAGTCGCTTAGTGTCTATCCATGGGCAAGCTGACCAGCTGCGCCTGCGTACCGCCGCCGCTCAACGCCGCGCCCTGGACGCCGTCGGAGGTAGCGAGCATGAACAGCTGTGCCGCCAATACAGCAGCTGCTACCGCGCCTGGAACCAGGCCCGCCAAGACCTAGAAACCTGGCGTGAACAGGCCCTGGCTCGTGAAGGCGAAATTGCTGGCCTGCGTCACGCCCTCGAACAGCTAGAAGCCCTAGACCCCAAGCCGGGGGAGGACCAGGCCCTAGCTGAAGAAGCCTCCCGCCTAGAAAACCTAGACCTGCTGCGTAGTGGGGCCGCCCAGGCCGCCAACGCTATTAGCGGCGATGAGCTTAACGACGACGTCGCTAACGTTATCGCGCTAGTTTCCGTGGCCCGCCGCTCACTAGAAAACGCTGCCGACCACGACTCGCGCCTAGCCTCCCTAATGCCCCGTCTTAACGAAGTGGCAGCTTTAACCAGTGACCTAGCCATGGAGCTAACCGACTACCTGGCTGACCTCGATGCCGACCCTGACCGCCTGGCCTGGGTACATGAGCGGCGCGAACAGCTACGGCGCGGTTGCCTAGAAATTGGTGGCTTGGGCCAAGTATTTGCCAATGTAGATGAGCTACTAGCTTTTGGCCAGCACTGCGCCGTCCGCCTAGCTCAACTAGATGGGCCGCTAGATCGTGAAGCAGAGCTAGCAGCTGAAGTTGAGCGCACCGGCAAAGAACTAAAAACTGTTGCCAAACGCCTAAGCCAAGCCCGCACCAAACTCGCCAAGCTACTAAGCCAGCAGGTCAGTGCCGAGCTGGAGGGTTTAATGATGCGCGGGGCTAAGCTGCAAGTACGGCTTGACCCGTTAGAGCAGCCCGGCCCTACCGGCATGGAAGAAGTAGAGCTGCTGCTACGCGCCCACCCTGGCGCGGCGGCGCTACCGCTAGAAAAAGGCGCCAGTGGCGGTGAACTAAGCCGTATCATGCTGGCCTTGGAAGTGGTTCTGGCACAGCACACCGCCACCAAACGCCACACCTTCGTCTTTGACGAAATTGACGCCGGTGTTGGTGGGCGCGCCGCCGTAGAAATCGGCCGTCGCTTAGCTGCCCTGGCCCGTCACCATCAGGTGATTGTGGTTACGCACCTAGCGCAAGTAGCCGCCTGGGCTCAAACCCAACTGGTTGTAGTCAAACAGGTGGGACAAGCCAGTAATGAAGCCACAACCACCGCCGTCGAGACCGTAAGCGGACCTGAGCGAGTGCGGGAACTGGCGCGAATGCTATCAGGACAAAGTGACTCACAAACGGCTTTACGCCACGCCGAGGAGTTACTTGAACAAGCGAACATGGCACAATCGAAACTGTGAAGCTACCCTTCCGTAAAAATGCAGCGTCCACCGCAGACCTATCACAGGGTCGAGTGCGGGTAGATACGCGTACCAAGAATCTAACCAAACGCCTACAACCAGGCGAAATTGCCGTCATCGACCACGGCGACCTAGACCGGGTAGCCGCCGAAGCCCTGGTGGAATGCCAGGTGCGGGCAGTTCTTAACGCCTCGCCGTCGGTGTCAGGGCGTTACCCCAACCTAGGCCCAGACGTGCTGCTAGACAACGGCATTGTGCTAATTGACGGCCTAGGCCCAGACATCATGACCCTGCATGAGGGCAGCCAAATACGCATTGAGGAAGACGGCCAGGTTTTCTTCAAATCCGGCAAGCTAATCGCCCAGGGCACGCTACAAACCAAGGAAAGCGTAGCCCAGCTGATGGACCAAGCCCGCCAGGGCCTATCGCACCAGTTGGAAGCCTTCGCCGCCAACACCATGGACTATATGAAGCAGGAACGCGACCTGCTGCTAAACGACGTGGGTATGCCTGAGCTACGCACCAACTTCTCCGGCAAACATGTGCTGGTAGTGGTGCGTGGCTACAGCTACAAAGAAGACCTAAAAGCGCTACGCTCCTACATTCGCGAATATCGCCCCATCATCATTGGTGTAGACGGCGGCGCTGACGCGGTTATGGAAATCGGTTTCAAACCCGACCTGGTAGTTGGGGATATGGACTCAGTTTCCGACAAAGCCCTAAAGAGCGGCGCCGAGATTATTGTGCACGCCTACCGTGACGGGCGCGCCCCAGGGCTATCTCGGGTAGAAGAACTAGGGGTAGAGCACACTGTCTTTGCCGCCACCGGCACCAGTGAAGACATCGCCATGCTGATCGCCGATTCTGGCGGCGCCCAGCTGATCGTGGCGGTGGGCACCCACGTAACCTTGCTGGAATTTTTAGACAAGGGCCGTGAAGGTATGAGCTCCACCTTCCTAACCCGCCTTAAGGTAGGCTCCAAACTAATTGACGCCAAGGGCGTTTCGCAGATCTACCACACCCGCGTCTCTAACTGGCAAATTATGTTGCTGGCACTAGCTGGACTACTAGCCATTTTCGCGGCGCTATACGCTACACCTGCTGGTCAGACCCTATTAGGGCTGCTGGCGGCCGGTATTGATGACATGGTTGATACCGTGCGCTCATGGGTTGGCCTACGCCCTACCACCCCCAATATTTAAGGACTACTGCCATGATTGACTTTCGCTACCACCTAGTTTCTTTGATCGCGGTGTTCATGGCGCTAGCTGTCGGCGTGGTGTTGGGGGCCGGCCCCTTGCAGGGTACGCTCGGCAGTGCGCTATCTGACCAGGTCACCCAGCTACGTGCAGACCGCAACAACCTCTCACGTAACCTGGAAACCACCCAGAAAGCCGTCAACGACCGCGACAGCTACATCAGCGCCAGCTCCAAGACCCTACTGGCAGGGTCTTTGTCTGGGCAGCGAGTGGCTGTGGTGAGCCTGCCGGGAGCCAACAGCGACGACGTCGACGCTACCGTAAGCGCCCTGACCAACGCCGGCGCCACCATCAGCGCCCGCGTAAGCCTAACCGACGCCTGGGTGAGCAAGAGCCGCGAAACTTTCCGCTCCACCTACGCCGCCCAGTTCGCCAGCTACCTGCCCGGCACCGTTAAGGCCGCCAGCGGCAACGAACTGCTGGGTCAGGGCCTAGCCGTAGCCCTAACCAGCCCCGAATCTCAGGGCTCAAACCTGCAGGATCTACTCACCGCCTCTGAAAACCCCCTGATCAAGGTGGAAAGCAAGGACGGTGTCGCCGGGCGCATTGTGGTAGTAGGCCCGCGTTCAGTTGACCCCAAGAGCGTCAACTCCACCGAGGCTTCAGCCCAAAACACCAACTGGCTCACCGCTCTGCGTGGAGTCAGCTCCGTGGCCCCCACCGTGCTAGAGGGCGCCGCTAGCAGCGACACAGACCTAGTCTCAGCCGCCCGCAGCGCCGGCACCACCCTAACCACTGTGGACAGTGTGGGCTCAGCCCCCGCCGCAGTTACCTCCGCCCTGGCCCTGGCCAACGCCAAGGCGGCCACCAAAGCCGCCTACGGTTTCGCCGCTAACGCCGACGGCCTCATGCCCGGCGTGGCCAAGTAGTAGCCAAGTAAAACAGGAGCAACAGGAGCTAGCCTTATGCGCCTTAGTATCAGCCCCCGGCAGCTGCCCGTAGTGGGCGCCGGCATCGGGGTATGCGCCGGCCTTGGTTATGTGCTGCGCCGCAAACGCATTAAAGCCAGCCAATGGGAACGCACTAATTTCCACGGCGTAACCGTGAGCCTACGCGGAGGCGTGGCCATGGCCGGTGCCAGCGTGGCTAGCGCCGCCGTGGCCAGCGCGTTCAGCGACCAGCCCCGTGCCGCCCTGGGTGGGCTAGTAGCTTCCTTGGGTGGGGGCCTGGCCGGCTATATCGACGACGTCGATCAAGGCGCCCACGACGGCGGCAAGGTAGCTAAAGGACTCAAAGGCCACCTAGGCGCCCTAGCTCACGGGCAGGTAACCACCGGCGTAATCAAAATTGCTGGAATTGGCGCTAGCGCGCTCGCGGCAAGCGCCCTGGTGGGGTCTAAAGCTACCAGCATGGGCGGGAAAGTAGCGGACCTGGCGCTAAATACGGTGCTGATTGCGGGCGCCGCTAACCTGGCGAACCTGTTGGATCTGCGTCCGGGGCGGGCCCTTAAAGCCACCGTGCTGGTGGCTACGCCGCTAAGCTACTTCAGCTGCGCCGCCGCAAAGGCCCCGGCCTCGGGGGCGTCAGGGGCGGCGTCGGCCACGCCAGCTGCGCCGGCTTCAGCCTCAGGGGCTAGCGCCCAGCGTTTGCTGGCTAGCGGGCTTAACGCCGCCGCTATCACTGCTCTGGTGGAAGACCTACAAGAAACCACCATGCTGGGAGACACCGGCGCCAACGCTGCCGGCGCCCTGCTGGGTACCTCCCTGGCAGCCAATGACTCCTGGAAATTGCGTTTGGGGACCACCCTGGGCGTGGTGGGTTTGATTTTGGCTTCTGAGAAAGTCTCGTTTTCTAAGGTGATTGCCGCCAACCCGGCCCTGAACTGGCTTGACCAGCTATGGCGTCGCCCGCTGTAAAATCTCGCGGCGCCCACCCGGAGGATGAAGGCCTCGCTTCTGCTAATCAAGGCGCTAAGACCGGCGCCTCCCTGGGGGCTAAAGCAGGCCAGGTAGGCACCTTCACCCTGGCCTCGCGACTGCTGGGATTTTTGCGCTGGGTAGTGCAGGCAGCCACGGTTGGCTCTGGCGCCATGGCGGGGGCCTACAGCTCCGCCAACCAGATCCCCAACGTGTTTTACGAGGTGGTGGTGGGTGGAGCCCTGGCTGGCACAGTAGTACCCCTGCTAGCTGGCGCTATTGCCCACGGTCAACGCGAAAAGGTGCGTGAGACTGCTAGTGGCCTGCTGGGTTTAACCCTGGCGGTGCTGCTACCCCTGGCAGTGTTGATGGCGTTATTTGCTGAGCCTTTGGCGCAGTTGCTGGTCACCAGCGACACTCGCATGGGCACCGATAAGGCCGCAATTGCCTACTGGGGTGGCAGTCATCAGTTGGTGGTGGCGTTTTTGCGCATGTTTGCCCTGCAAATCCCGCTTTATGGCTTGGGTGTGGTGCTCACTGGCGTGCTGCAGGCTTACAACCGTTTCACCTGGCCGGCGCTGGCCCCGATTTTTTCCAGTCTGGTAGTGATGCTTACCTATGGCATCTATGGCGCGCTTATAGATGCAGGTCACTACGCTCAGGCGGTGCTTACCCTGGGGTGGGGTACAACTGCGGGCGTGGCCGCGCTGAGCTTGCCGCTGCTGTGGCCGGTGCATCGCCTAGGGCTGGGGCTGCGTGCACGCCTGCGTCTGCCTGCGGGTACTTTCACCCAGCTGCGCTCACTGGCCGGGGCGGGGATTGCAGCTCTGATTGCCCAGCAGATAAGCGTGCTAACGGTGGTGGCGGTGGCGCGTCGTTACGGCAGTGCCGGCACGATCGCTATCTACCAGTACACCCAGGCTATCTACGTTTTGCCCTATGCGGTTCTCGCAGTGCCCCTGGCCACGGTGGTATATCCGCAGTTGGCGGCCCGTTTAGCGGCTAAGCATGTTTCACGTGAGACAAAGGATCTAATCGCTAACTCCACAGCTTTGGTTACTTTGGCAGCCTGCGTGGGCTCGGGGGCTTTGATGTTGGGGGCGCCGGTGGCCCAGCAGGTATTTGGCTTGATCACCGCCGTGGACTATATGGGGGCCGCGCTGGTGGCTTTCGCCCCGGGCTTGGTGGGTTACGCCCTGATTTATCAACTCACCCGGGTGCTTTATGTGCTCGACGCCGCCCGTAGCGCCGCCCTGGCCACTTGCCTGGGTTGGTTGGTGGTGGCCGGCGCCAGCTGGGTGTTTAGCGCTAACGCTAAAGGCTCTGCGGTGCTGGTGTATTTGGGGGCTGCCTCCTCAGCTGGTATGAGCCTGGCTGGGGTGGTGTTAGCGCTGGTGTTAGCGCGCCGGGTAGGGGCTAGGGCCTTGGTGCCCAGCTTGAAAATAGTGGCTTTGTATCTGGTAGTGAGCGCGCCGGCATTAGCGTTAGCGCAGCTACTTGACCCCACTAGTGCGTTAGGGGTGGTGGGCCTGTTAGCTTTGGCTTTATCCGTAGCTGGCGCTATAGCCCTAGGTGGGGTCCGTTTGGTGCCCCAAAGCATTAAGGTGTTGCGCTCACGTAAAGCGCTGGCCAAGACTGAGCAGGAGTGAGCATGACGCGCGTTTTAGAGTTAAGCGCACAGGCTGCTGGGGGAGTGCGTGCACACATCCGCCAGGTATCCCAGCTGCTAGCCAAAGACGGTCATCAGGTTTTGCTGGCAGCCCCTAGTAACGTCATCTTTCCGGCCCCCGACGCTGTGAGCGGCGCTTGCCTGCGCACTTACCAAATCGATATTGGCGCCCGCCCCTCAGGAGCTGACTTAAAAGCGCTGCGCCAACTAAAACAGCTGGCCGCTACTGTAGAGGTAATTCACGCCCACGGCCTGCGCGCCGGAGCTTTAGCGGTGCTGGCCGCTAAGCGTCTATCTGCCGCCAAGCGCCCGCGCGTAGTGGTGACCTTACACAATTTGCCGGTAGGCTCAGCCCCCACCCGCCTGGTAGGCAAGGCCCTGCACCTAGTGGTGGTTAAAGGCGCTGACTATGTGCTCACCGTCAGCCCAGATCTACTCGAAAAAGCTAAACAGTTAGGCCTAAAGGCAGGGGAAATCGCGGTTGTGCCCGCCCCGGCGCGTAGTCTCTCGGACTGCACCGGCACGGCCAGCTCAGAAACCGACTTTGGAACTACTGCCAGCTTAGACCCCGCCTCTGGCCCTGGAGCTGGCTCTGGCCCTGGAGCTGGCTTTGGCCCTGGAGCTGGCTTTGGCCCTGGAGCTGGCTCTGGCCCTGGTATCGGCTCTGGTTCTGGTGTTGACGCCGGATCTGGTTGTGCCTCCAGCTCTGAGGCTAGCTTTGGCGCGGCGCCGTGCCTGCTTACCGTTGCCCGCCTGGCTCCCCAAAAAGGCTTAGACCTGCTGCTAGAAACAGCCACCCTAATCAAACAATGCGGCATTGACTTCACCTGGCTAGTGGCGGGAGACGGCCCCCTTAAGGCGCAACTAAACCAGCAAATTGCTACCGCCGCCCTACCCGTTAAGCTGCTGGGGCGCCGTGAAGACATTGGCGCTCTGCTGTCCCAAGCTGATGTGGTGGTGCAAACCTCTTACTGGGAAGGTCAGCCCCTAACCCTACGTGAAGCCATGCAAGCGAGCCGCGCTATTGTGGCCACCGATGTTGGCGGCAGCGCCTACACTTTGGCCGGCTGTGGCCAGCTGGTAGAGCCCCAGGCAGGTCCGCTAGCCGACGCCGTCGTCGCCATAATCAGCGACCCTAAGCGGCGCGAAACCCTAGAAGCAGCCTCACGCGCCGCCGTCGCCAAAATCCCTGGGGAAACACAGCTACGTGAGCAACTAGACCGGGTCCTGGCGCTTTAGTGACCGCTGTAGGGGAGTAGGCTGGAAGTCCGTGATAGATGCATACGGAAACCACGGCCACGTAACCCGACACATTTTCGTAACCGGAGGCGTAGTTTCCTCCCTCGGTAAAGGGCTAACCGCCTCCAGTCTGGGGCGACTGCTACGCTCACGCGGACTAAGCGTGGCCATGCAAAAACTAGACCCCTACATCAACGTAGACCCGGGCACCATGAACCCCTTCCAGCACGGCGAGGTGTTCGTAACTGAAGACGGCGCCGAAACCGACCTAGACATTGGTCACTATGAGCGCTTCTTGGATGTAAACCTATCGGGCAAAGCCAACGCCACCACCGGGCAGGTCTACTCAAACGTAATTGCTAAAGAACGTCGCGGTGAATACCTAGGCGACACGGTGCAGGTCATCCCGCACATCACCGACGAAATCAAGCGCGTGATGCGCGCCCAGGCTGAGCCTGACAGCGACGGCAACGCCCCCGACGTAATCATCACCGAAATCGGCGGAACCGTTGGTGACATTGAATCCCAGCCCTTCCTAGAAGCCGCCCGCCAGGTACGCGCCGACATTGGCCGCGCCAACGTGGCTTTCGTGCACGTATCGCTGATCCCCTTCCTGCCCGCCGCCGGTGAGCTCAAAACCAAGCCCACCCAGCACTCGGTGGCCGCCCTGCGCAATATTGGTATCCAGCCAGATGCGCTGGTGCTACGCACTGACCGGCCCCTGCCTGAAGGTATCAAAGGCAAAGTGGCGCTCATGTGCGACGTAGAGCGCGAAGCCGTAATTGAATGTAAAGACGCCGCCTCCATTTACGAAGTTCCCCCCACCTTGCACCGTGAGGGCCTAGATGCCTTCCTGGTGCAGCGTCTGGGGCTAACCTTCCGTGACGTGGATTGGCGCGAATGGAATGCGCTGCTAGAGCGGGTGCACTCGCCTAAGTACCGCGTTGAGGTGGCGCTGGTTGGTAAGTACGTGGATCTGCACGACGCCTACCTGTCTGTCTCTGAAGCTATTAAGCACGGCGGTTTTGCCAACAACGCCCATGTGGATATCCGCTGGGTGGCCTCTGACCAGTGCGAAACCCCTAATGGTGCGCAGCTGGCCCTGGCCGGGGTGGACGCTATTGTGGTACCCGGCGGTTTTGGGGTGCGCGGCATTGAAGGCAAGCTGGGGGCACTGCGGTGGGCCCGTGAACACGGCGTGCCCACCTTGGGTATCTGCCTGGGCCTACAGTGCATGGTGATTGAAGCTGCCCGTAACCTGCTGGGGTTAAAAGCTGCCGCTTCCACTGAGATGGAAAGCGAAACCCCTGACCCGGTGGTTACCACCATGAACTCGCAGCGTGAATTTGTGGAAGGTGAAGGCGACCTGGGTGGCACTATGCGCCTGGGGGCTTACCCGGCTAAGCTCACCGCCGGCTCAGTGGTGGCCCAAGCCTATGGCACCTGTGAGGTTAGTGAGCGTCACCGTCACCGCTACGAGGTCAACAATGACTACCGCGAGCGCCTAGAATCTGTGGGCTTGCACGTGTGCGGTACCTCGCCGGATGGTAGTTTGGTGGAGTTCGTGGAGCTGGATTCTAAGCTTCACCCCTACTATGTGGCCACGCAGGCTCACCCTGAGTTTAAGTCTCGCCCCACTAAGGCTCACCCGTTGTTTGCGGGCTTGGTTAAGGCGGCTTTGGCTCGGCGTAGTGAGGTTTTTGCTTCGCCTAAGGCTCACTCACTGCCGCGTGAGGCTAGCTTGCAGGCGCGTGAGGCGGCCGCAGCTAAAAATGGAGAGGAACGCTGATGCAGTTGCGTGATGAGCGCGATCTTAGTCGGGAGCTGGTAAGTCACCAGCGTATGTGGTCTGGGCCGGTGTTTGCTTTGGATGCGGACACGTTGCGTCTAGAGCCGGGTGCGGATCCGATTGGGCGCCAGTATTTGGCGCATCATGGGGCTGTGGCGGTGGTGGCTTTGCGTGAGGGTGAGGATTCTTCTCAGCCCGACGGCGCCCCTGAGGTGCTTATGATCCGCCAGTATCGTCACCCGGTGCGCGCTAACCTATGGGAGTTGCCGGCGGGTTTGATGGATCATGCGGGTGAGTCTGCTTTGGTGGCGGCTGAGCGTGAGCTGCGTGAAGAGACTGACATGGAGGCGCTCACTTGGCACACCTTGGTGGATGTGTTTTCTTCGGCTGGCTGTTTGACTGAGTCGCTGCGAGTGCTGCTAGCGCGGGATTTGCGTCGCGTGGAGCGTAACGATTTTGTGCGCGAAGATGAGGAAGCTGATTTGCGTCCCACCTGGGTGCCTTTGGCGCAGGCGGTGAATGCGGCGTTAGCTGGCCAGATTCATAATGCGGCGGCGGTGGCTGGTTTGCTGGCTACGGAGCGGATGCGTGCAAAGGGCTGGCAGGGGCTGCGTAGTGCGGATGCGCCGTGGCTGCGGGCTCCTTATGGCTTTGAGGTTGAGCCTGAGCTTTAAGCTGTTAGCTAGCTGTTTGGCGCTGTAACTGGGGCGGGGTTGCTAGGGGTGGAAAGTATGAATGATTTTTCTGCTTTGGCAGCCTCGCGCCGTTCTGTGCGGGCTTATTTGGATAAGCCGGTTAGCGCTGAGGATTTGCGCGCTATTCTCGACGACGCCGCTAGTGCCCCTAGCTGGTCTAATACGCGTGCTTTCCGGGTGGCTATTGCGCAGGGGGAGCAGGCCCAGCGCCTGCGTAAGGATTATGTGGAGCGTTTCGATAAGACGCTAGATATTCAGCATCACAAAGCTATGGCTGGCGCTAAGGCGGCGCTGCGTGGGGATTTGCCTGATGGGGATTTCCCAGTGTGGAAGCCTTACCCCAGCGAGCTGCGCCCGGCCCAGGTTGAGGTGGCTAAGCTGCTGTATGGGGCTTATGGGGTGGAGCGCTCTGATCATGCTGGGCGCGACGCCGCTAATAGGCGTAATGTGACTGCGTTTGATGCGCCGGTGATGGGTTTTGTGTTTGTTCACGAAAAGATGCTGCCTTGGTCGGCTATGGATGCGGGTTTGATGTTGCAGACTTTGTTCTTGTCGGCTAAGTCGCGTGGGATTGATTCGTGTGCGATTGGGATTTTGTCTACTTGGCGTGCCCCGGTGGAGGCTGAGTTTGAGATTCCTGAGCATTACAAGCTGATTACTGGTTTTGCTTTGGGCTATGGTGACCCGCAGGCTCCTATTAATGCCATGGCGGCTCCGCGCCCTGCGATTGAGCTATTGCCTTCCAAACACTAATTTGTGCGGTCTAATTAACCGCTCTTTGGGCTTACGTCACCTGCCGGTAGGTGGTGGCGTAAGCCCTACTTATTTAAGGACATAGGTCCTTGTCTGCTATGCTCGCTGCTGGCCAAATGTGGCCAAGTGTTCAACTTGGGTTTGGATGGGCTTAGGGGAGTGGCTAAAGCGTGAAATTGTGCAGGTAAACCTAAGTTAGGTTGAGCAAAGTTGGCGTGTTTCCGCTCTCAACAAAGCGGTTTTAGTATTTATGCAAGCCTAATCTTCGCTATTGTTGTCGGTGCCAGGTATGCTGGAAGCGACCAGGATATATGGCATCCCTAAGTTAGTTGCGGGCGATGCGTAAAGGAGGACCAATGAACTACGGCGACGACGCCGGCACTAGGGCTAAAGTCCTTGATCTCATTGTTGAGAAGGGGCCTATTACAGCCGCCCAGCTCGCGCGCGTACTTTCACTAACTCCAGCCGCAATTAGACGTCATATCACCGCCCTAGAAAACACCGGTCAGATTGAAGTACACGAGCGTCTAGCGGCGGGTAGACGCGGACGCGGGCGCCCCGCACGCCACTATGTAGCCACCGCAGCCGCCCGCACCAACCTCCAAGAAGGTTACTCAGAACTTGCTAGTCGGGCCCTTTCCTACCTCTCCCAAATCGCTGGCGAAGATGCGGTAGATTCCTTTGCCGCAGCTCGCGGGCGAGAGTTAGAGCGGCGCTACAGCGGCGTCGTCGAGAGCGTAGGCAAAGACCCGGCAGCACGCGCACGCGCCCTAGCGGACGCACTTAGCGCTGACGGATACGCAGCCACCGTTCGCGAAATCGGGGACGGTACCTTTGCGGTCCAACTGTGCCAAGGCCACTGCCCAGTACGCGAGGTAGCCGGCAAATTTAATGAATTATGCGATGCGGAGACCGCTGCGTTCTCCAGGCTACTAGGAGTGCCGGTACAAAGACTGGCCACCCTAGCGGGCGGAGAACACGTGTGCACCACCCATGTGCCACTAGCGATGCCTACCGTGCGCGCCAGGGCCATCAGGCACCCACAGGAGCCTGCCAACTTACGCAGGCAAAAGGAAGGACAACGATGACAAGTACCACGAATGAGGCACAACGTAGCGACGAGGAGATCATTGCGTCTATCTCCACGTCCTACGACTACGGGTGGCATGACTCAGACGCCGCCGGCCAAAGTGCCAAGCGTGGACTGGACGAGCAGGTGGTACGAGACATCTCGGCCATCAAACAAGAACCGCAATGGATGCTCGAACGCCGCCTGAAGGCATACGAAATTTTTGCGCGCAAACCCATGCCCACCTGGGGTATCGACCTATCCCAGCTAGACATGGACCAGGTCAAGTACTACGTGCGCTCCACGGAGCGTCCCACCAACAGCTGGGACGACCTACCCGAAGACATCAAAAACACCTACGACCGTCTAGGCATCCCCCAGGCCGAACACGAGCGTCTGGTGGCCGGTGTAGCCGCGCAGTACGAATCTGAAGTGGTTTACAACCAGATCCGTGGCGACCTAGAAGAACAGGGCGTTATCTTCGTCGACACCGACACCGCCCTAAAGAAGTACCCCGAACTATTCAAGGAGTACTTCGGCACCGTAGTTCCCGCCGGCGACAACAAGTTCGCCGCCCTAAACACCGCCGTATGGTCAGGTGGTTCCTTCATCTACGTGCCCCCGGGCGTACATGTAGAAATCCCGCTACAGGCCTACTTCCGTATCAACACTGAAAACATGGGCCAGTTCGAGCGCACCCTAATCATCGCCGACGAGGGCTCATACGTGCACTATGTAGAAGGCTGCACCGCCCCCATCTACTCCACCGACTCGCTGCACTCAGCCATCGTGGAAATCGTGGTCAAAAAGAACGCCCGCGTTCGCTACACCACCATCCAAAACTGGTCTAACAACGTCTACAACCTAGTCACCCAGCGCGCCACCTGTGAAGAAGGTGCCACCATGGAATGGGTAGACGGCAACATCGGCTCCAAGCGCAACATGAAGTACCCGGCAGTATTCCTGCTCGGCCCCCACGCGCGCGGTGAAGCTCTCTCCATCGCCTTCGCCGGTGAAGACCAGCACCAAGACACCGGCGCCAAGATGGTACACATGGCGCCCTACACCTCCAGCCACATTGTCTCTAAGTCCATCTCCCGTAACGGTGGACGCAGCGCCTACCGTGGCCTGGTAAAAATCATGCCCAACGCGCATCACTCCAAGTCAAACGTGCTCTGTGACGCGCTACTAATCGACGAAATCAGCCGCTCAGACACCTACCCCTACGTTGACGTACGCAACGACGAGGTAGAAATGGGCCACGAAGCCACCGTCTCCAAGGTAAGCGCAGACCAGCTGTTCTACCTGATGCAGCGCGGGCTAACCGAAACCGAAGCCATGGCCACCATCGTGCGTGGCTTCGTCGAGCCCATTGCCCGTGAGCTACCCATGGAATACGCCCTGGAACTTAACCGTCTAATCGAGCTACAGATGGAAAACTCGGTCGGCTGACCGCGAGGAGAAGAAAATGAGTCAAAACCTAGCAACCGACCATTCCCAAGCCAAGCTCGTCGGGGCCCACTCACACGGCGGCCCACGTTACGTCTCCAGCCGCGCAGACCGCAAAACCTCCTTCGACCTAGCGGATTTCCCGATCCCCACCAAGGAAGAAGAATGGCGCTTCACCCCGCGCAAACGTTTTGCCCCACTATTTGACCTAGAGGCCGTCAGCGCCGCCAAAGACCAGGTAAAGGTAGCCACCAACCAGGTTGAAGGCATCAGCGTGCAAAACGTTGAGCGCACCGATGAGCGCCTAGGCCAGGTAGGCCAGCCCGGCGACCGCGCCTCCGCAGTAGCCTGGAACGCCTTCAACCAAGCCACCGTGGTGACCATTGGCGCCGGCGTTCAGGCAACACAGGCCCTGGTAGTGGAAATTACCGGCCAGGCTAAAGACGCCGACGCCGCCGCCGCTCACCCCAGCGCCGGACACCTACGCATCATCGCTGAAACTGGCTCCAAAGCCACCGTGGTGCTCTCCCACAAAGGCATGGCCTACTACACCCAGGGCGTCGAAGTTAGCGTAGCCCCCGACGCCGAGCTAACCCTGGTCACCAGCCAGGAATGGGACGACCACGCCCTACACGCCAGCCAACACCGCGTCGAGGTAGGCGCCAACGCCACCCTCAAACACGTAGTAGTCTCCCTAGGCGGCGACGTACGCATCAGCCCCGAGCTGGGCTTTAGCGGCGAAGGCGGACACATCGACGCCTACGGCGTGTACTTCACCGACGCCGGACAGCACCAAGAACACCGCCCCTACGTGGCCCACACCGAGCCCCACTGCTACTCGCGCGTCACCTACAAGGGTGCCCTGCAGGGTAAAGACGCTCACGCCGTGTGGGTAGGTGACTGCCTCATCGGCCGCCGCGCCCGTGGCACCGACACCTACGAACTCAACCGCAACCTGGTGCTAACCACCGGGGCCAAGGCTGATTCAGTACCCAACCTGGAAATCGAAAACGGCCAGATCGAAGGCGCCGGTCACGCCAGCGCCACCGGCCGTTTTGACGACGAGCAGCTGTTCTACCTGCGCGCTCGCGGTATTCCCGAGATTGAGGCCCGCCGCCTGGTGGTGCTGGGCTTCTTCAACGAAATCGTGGCCGAAATTGCCGTGCCCGAGGTGGAAGAACGCTTGATGAGCGCCATCGAAGCAGAACTTGAAGTCAACGGGCTGCTGGAAGCCTGATCCAATCAAATAAGTTAAGGAAAAAGACGTGAGCACCCTAGAAATCAAGAACCTACACGTACAGGTAGAAACCAACGATGGCCCCAAGCCGATTCTGCGCGGCGTAGACCTAACCATTGGCTCTAACGAGGTACACGCCATCATGGGCCCCAATGGTTCAGGTAAGTCCACCCTGGCTTACTCCATTGCCGGTCACCCCGCCTATGAGGTCACCGAAGGTGAAGTACTGCTCGACGGCGAAAACCTGCTGGAGATGAGCGTGGACGAGCGCGCTCGCGCCGGCCTGTTCCTGGCCATGCAGTACCCCGTGGAGGTACCCGGCGTAAGCGTGGCTAACTTCCTGCGCACAGCCAAGACCGCTATGGACGGTCAGGCCCCCAAGGTACGCCAGTGGATCGGTGAAGTTAACGCCGCCATGGAGCGCCTACGTATGGACCCCGCCTTCGCTCAGCGTGACGTGAACGCCGGCTTCTCCGGTGGTGAGAAGAAGCGTTTTGAAATCTTGCAGATGGAACTGCTGCGTCCGCGCTTTGCTGTGCTTGACGAAACCGACTCTGGTCTGGACGTTGACGCGCTACGTATCGTCTCTGAGGGCGTCAACCGCCTACATGGCGAGTCCGAGGCCGGCTTCCTGCTAATCACCCACTACACCCGTATTTTGCGCTACATCAAGCCTGACTACGTACACGTGTTTGTTAACGGCCGCGTGGCCGAGCAGGGTGGCCCCGAGCTGGCCGACCGTCTTGAAGAAGAAGGCTACGACCGCTTCTTGAAGTAACCTACTAGCTGCTTAGCCAGCGCGTAGGCGTAAAGCTCCTAGCTGGCGTGGTTGGATAGGCCAACTGGGCTATCCAACCACGCCGCCACCGGCTAGGTGCACACAAATTTAACCGGCCCGCCGCAGCTTCAAGCTACGGCGGGCATAGACCTAAGAAGTTAAGAATCCTCATGACGCAATTAACTGGAATTGGTATCGCTGCACGCGACAATGTGGCGCTTAGCCAGTCAGAGCTGGCAGCTATTGTGGCCGATTTTCCAACCCTGGCTACCCCGGCCCGTGATGGTGGCCGCCTAGCCTACCTGGACAGCGCTGCCACCAGCCAAAAACCTAACTGCGTCATCGACACCGTCACCGAATTCTATGAGCGCTCCAACGGGGCGGCAGGCCGCTCCACCTATGAACTGGCTGACCGCGCCACCGCCGCCTGGGATGACGCCCGCGCCGCAGTGGCCAGCTTTGTGGACGCCCGCCCCCAACAGCTGGTATTCACCAAAAACGCCACTGAAGCCATTAACCTGGTGGCGCTGGGCATCGGTAACGCCTCCCAAGGCGTAGCGGGAGGTGACGGGCCGCTGGATCTAAACCTGGGCGCCGTCGACGAAATCCTAGTAACCCCCGCCGAACACCACGCCAACCTGGTGCCCTGGCAGATCCTGGCCCAACGCACCGGGGCGAAGCTACGCTGGCTGGAACTAACCCCTGACGGGCGCATTGACACCAACCCGGAGCTGCTGGCCCAGGCTATTAACAGCCGCACCCGCGTGGTGGCGCTAACCCACGTTTCTAACGTAACCGGCGCAATCACTGACCTGGAACCCATTTTGGCGGCAGTGCGCGCCCAGGAGCGCAAGCCCGTGGTGGTGCTAGACACCTGCCAATCCAGTGCTCACCTGCCACTTTCTTTCGCCCAGCTGGCTAGCGCCGGGGTGGATGTGATCTGCCTGTCATCCCACAAGATGCTGGGCCCCACCGGTATTGGGGCGCTGGTGGCCACCCAGGAGCTGCTTTACAGCCTGCCCCCGGTGCTCAGCGGCGGCTCCATGATTGAGCTGGTGGATATGGAGCGCTCCACCTATATGGCTCCGCCGGCCCGGTTTGAGGCGGGCACCCAGCCGCTTGCGCAGGCCGCCGGTTGGCACAGCGCCGTCGATTACCTGCGTGAACTTGACCTGTCGCGTTCCATGCTCAATGAGCATGAGCTCACCGGGCAGCTACTTGAAGGCATGAACCAGGTTGAAGGCGTGCGCCTACTGGGCCCCGCCAACACCACTCAGCGCCTGGGGGTAGTGGCCTTTGAAGTGGAGGGGGTGCACCCTCACGACGTCGGCCAGGTGCTAGATGCCAGCGGGGTGGCGGTACGCACCGGTCACCACTGCGCCCAGCCAATCCACGCCCACTTCGGGCTGCGTGCCTCCGCCCGCGTCTCGCTGGGGGTATACTCCACGCCCGCAGACGTGTCTCAATTCCTCGGCGCGCTACAAAACGTACGTAAGTATTTCAACCGCTAGGTAGCTTATGAATGAATTAGATCAGCTTTACCAGCAAGTTATCCTCGATCACTCGCGTGAACGTCACGGTCAGGGCCTGCTAGAGGCACCCCAGGGTGACTCTTTCCAGGTCAACCCCACCTGCGGCGATGAGGTGCAGCTACAGGTGCGCCTAGAGGGCCAGACCCTAGCCGAGCTGGGTTGGCAGGGTAGCGGCTGCTCAATTTCGCAGGCCTCCATCTCTGTGATGAACGATCTGGTGGTGGGCAAAGACCTAGAGCAGGTGCGTGAACTAGAGGAAGACTTTGACGCCCTGATGCATTCACGCGGCCAGGGAGTGGATGACGCGGTTTTGGATGCGCTTGACGACGGCGCAGCTTTCGAGGGCGTATCTAAATACCCCAACCGGGTTAAGTGCGCCCTACTGGGCTGGATGGCTTTAAAAGACGCGGTAGCTAAAGCAGTAGTTAACGGCGAAAACCAGGTTGCTAGTGGCAGTGCCAGTGCTGCTCACTGTGACGAATAAAGGAGTTAGTAGATGAGCGACAACCCTATGGCTGCTAGCTACACCCCGCGTGTGGCTAGTCAGGAGGAGGTTAAGGCCGCCTCCCAGGCTCAGCTTGATGGCCAAAGTGCAGCCCGACTAGCGGCTGATAACGCTTTTGCCCCGCGCGCTGAGCCGGGCAGCTTTGACGTGGCCGACGTCGAAGAGTGCCTGCGTGACGTGATTGACCCGGAGCTGGGCATTAACGTGGTGGATTTGGGTCTGCTTTACGGGGTGGAGATTGGTTCTAGCAACGAGATCACCCTGGACATGACACTGACCTCGGCTGCCTGCCCGCTCACCGATGTGATCGAGGAGCAGGCCCGCCAGGTGCTAGATCACCTTTCCGACGACGTACGGGTGCAGTGGGTGTGGCTGCCGCCGTGGGGTCCGGACAAGATCACCCCTGAAGGGCGTGAGCAGCTACGAGCTTTGGGCTTTAACGTATAAGCCTGAGCCAAGCAATTAGGGGCGTTTAGCGAAATGCTAAACGCCCCTTTGTAGTTTCAGGAAAGCCACTCGTAGTTTGTATTAAGGATCTAAAATGATAGGCAAGTTAAGGGAAGGGGACGTAATGGCTGAAACACTTGATCTTGATAAGCGCTGGCCAGAGCTGTTTGCCCAGCTTGATCAGGCTCAGCACTGGGCTGTCATGCAAGCTTTAGCTTCTAGCTGGCATGAAGGCGTGCAACATACACGTGAAGACGTAGAAAATCTGACTGACTATGTGCGCGGGGCGATTGATAAAGACGAATATCGCCGCCGGGCTCATGCCGCTGCCAGGCGTGGCCCAGTTTAAAAGAGCCAGTACTTTCATATGTGTCAGGGTTTCTATATCTAATTTTCCCCATTACGCTCGTCCCATACACAAATCCAACGCACAAGTTTGAATAGCTTGATAGCATCTTCGCATGAATGCCTCAAGGTGGACCAAAGATGGAATTATTCACGGCTTCGACGAGAAGAACAGAAGAGTAACTGCTAAATATTCAACGGATGGTGAGGATGTACTCATTGCCCGGGGACATGTTCAAGACATCCAGCAGGAAGTCGATCATGTACACGCTTGGAACCAGAAGACTGGCGAACCAGGGCACCATGACATGCGGCATTCAAGGAAGATGTTTCCGCAAGTTAAAGACAACTGGACGGTGGTCAGTGAAGCTAAAGAAAAACTGATTTCTCGTGCTGAACAGCTGGCGACAACGACAGATTGGAAAAAGGGCGGTGAAGAATTTAAAAGTTTACTGACTGAGTGGAAAGCTGTTGGACGTGGAGAGAAATCAGCTGATGCTGCTCAATGGGAGAGGTTTAAGGCAGCTAGGGAAAAGTTCAATTCTGCTCGCAGTGCTTATTTTGAGAAGCGTCAGCGTGAGTGGGCTTCTAATAAGGCTGCGAAAGAGCGGATTGTTTCGCAGGCAGAGTCGCTTGCTAGCTCGTCTGATTTGCGTTCTGCGTCGGAACAGATGCGTAGGCTTGGTGAGGAGTGGAAGCAGGTTGGGCCGTGTGAGAAGGGGGATAATGATCGGCTTTGGGGTAGGTTTAATCAGGCTCGTACTCGTTTGAGGGATCGTAAGCAGCAGGATTTTGAGAAGCGTCAGCGTGAGTGGGCTTCTAATAAGGCTGCGAAAGAACGCCTGATTTATCAGATGTCCTTATTGGTGAACTATAACGACTATCGAGCTGCGAAAGATCAGGCGCGGCAACTGGACACCCAGTGGAGAGCAATAGGCCCGTGTGCGAAAGAAGACAGAGATCGTTTGTGGCAGCAGTACAAGTCTGCAAAAGATCAGCTTTTTGAAGCTGCAAAGCGGGCTGGTGAGCAGCGTAAAGCAGAAGCTCGTCAACGCGCTCAAGAACGCGTTTGGCGTCTTGAGGAACAACTTCGCAACGTGGAGAATGCGCTTCAACGTGCTGAAGAGAACTACTCGCGAGCACTATCCGCACGCTCGCCATCAATGCGTAATCCGCACTGGAGGGAAATTTCTCAGAAACAGCTTGACCGTCAGTCGGCGGCGCGGCAGAAAGTGCAATCAATCCAGCAGCGGAGGAGCGAAGTCATCCAAAAACTTGGGGATGCTCGTTCTCGCTTGAACCAGTTCTGATTCACGAGGAACAAATATACTTTTGTTTCTTCGTAAAACAACTGCACGCAAAGGCTGATGTTTTAGCTGAGTTAGGTCGTACACGTACGACAGGTTCTACTAACTCAGCCGATAAGCGCCTACCGAACCTTGGTAGGGCAGTCAAACGCTAACCAAATTAGTCGTCGGAGCGGTTGTCTTCAGCCAGGCTGTTTTCCTCATCCTCAAGGATTCGGTTCATGCCTCCCTGGGCCATATTTAGCTGAGTTTCAACGCGCATTTCAGAGCCATCAATTAGCTTCAAAGTAAGGCGATAAACATCAGAAGTAATTGTGCCCTTACGGTTTTGCTCAACTAAAGCCTCGCGTTCAGCGCGATGCACTTCAAGCTGGTATTTGCACATCAAAATACGCACTTCCAAGGCCACTAGCGGGTCCTCAATGTGGTGCGCATTCCATTTACGTAGCTTGGCGGCAACCGTGTGGGAGTCGCAGGGACCAATAATCCGCGTAAGCTCCTCGGGCACATCCACGCTTTCCTTAGCTACCTCAATAAGCTGGTAGACAGCGTCAAGTTCATCTGGGGCGTAGCCGCCAGCGCTGTCAGGCTTAATCCAGCGGATAAAAGCTGCCAGAGTGCCACCTTGAATAATCAATGAAATAGCCGCCACTAAAAAGGCGGTAAACATCAGTAAATTGCGGTTCGGCGTCGACAGGGGGAAAGTTTGCGCCGCCGCCAAAGTAACGGCCCCGCGCATACCAGCCCACACCATAGTCAGGCCCTCACGGTAGCCCAGGTGAGCTTCTTCGTAATACTGCATATCCGCGCGGCGTCGGTCCAAACGCATACGAATCCGCTCTAAACGCTGCTGAGGAGTGGGTGTGCGACGGCGTACCAAGTTTGGTAGCTGCGGGCCGTAAGGTAAGCCCGCAGGCAGTTGCCCGTCGTCGACCTCATCAAGAATCAGTTCCCAAGAGTCAAACTGGGCGCGCTTAGAAATCAGATTTCGGGCACGTAAACGCGTGTAATAGGTGGTAGCAAAAACCACTATTACGCGCATTAAAGTAACCACTAGCAGAGAAATAATTGCAGCTTTAAAAGCCAGTGAAACTGCATAGCCGGAATCTTTAAATGAGCTCAAAATATTGTTCAGCTGCAAGCCCATCAGCAAGAACACTAAAGACTCAAAAATCAACCCAAAGGTTTGCCACGAGTTATTTGAGATCATGCGCTGGGCGGGGCTGAGTTTATTGTCGTGGTGGTAGGAGGTAACCAGCCCGGCCACCACCGCCGCCACCAGACCTGAAGAATGCACTTCTTCGGCGGGGATAGAAGCCGCAAAAGGCACAATGAAACTCAAAATCGTGGCTGCCCGGGCGTCCCCAATGTGTGAGCGCAGCCATAGCGTCAAATGCCCCACAATTATGCCCACCACCAGTGCGCCCACAACCGACCACACCAGTGACTGGGTTACGGTCAGCAAACTAACCGAGCCAGCCGTTGCCCCCAGCGCACTACGCAGCAGCACCAGGGCAGAGGCGTCGTTAATTAGTCCTTCACCCTCCAAAATTGTGACAATACGCCGCTGCACACCCTGGTTTTTAACAATAGTGGTGGCCACCGCATCCGTGGGGCTCATAACCGCGCCCATAGCCATACCAATTGGTAATCCCAGGCCCGGGATGATGGCATTAAGAACAAAGCCCAGCGCCACCGTAGAAGCAATCACCAGCAAAAAAGCCAGCGAAGTGATCGCGCTTAGGTTACGACGAAAATCCTGCACCGGGGTATTAACTGCAGTAGCAAACAGTAGCGGCGGCAAAATTACTTCAATAATTAAATCCGGATCCACTTCAAATCCGGCAAACTGCGGCAGAAAACTTAAAGCGCCCCCAATCACCAGCAAGATGACGGGCGTGGCCAGGCGCAGTTTCTCGCTTAAAGGCTCGGATAACGCGATGATAGCTAGGGCGCTCAGTGCGATGATGAGAGTTTGCGTCATAGTCATAGCTTCCCACACATCTACAGACTCGCTTAGCTTTGCGGTAGCCTGAACACGTGCTTTATAACCTGCTCTATAAAAGCGTCTTAACCCACACTGATCCGGAAAAAATCCACGACCTAACTATCAAAGGCTTGCAGGTCGCTGCAGCCGTGCCGCTAGTATCTGACCTTTTGCGTGGCACTTGGGGTTACCTGCCCGGGCGTCGTCAGCCCACTATTAGCGGCCCCTTTGCCCGGCCTGTGCCCGGGGTGCTGGGCCTAGCTGCGGGTATGGATAAGGAAGGCAAAACCGTTGCCGGCATGGACATGCTGGGCTTTGGTTTTGTTGAGGTAGGTACGTTTACCGCTAAGGCCCAGCCGGGCAATGAGGCGCCGCGACTGTGGCGCTACCCGGATGTGCGCGCAGTGCGTAACAAGATGGGCTTTAACAACTCCGGCGCCGATGAAGCCGCAGCTACGCTGCGTAAACTGCGCTCCACTAAGCGTGGCCGCTCCATTATTGTGGGCGCCAATATTGGTAAAACTAAGGTGACGCCGCTGGAAGATGCGGTAGCTGACTATGTTTACTCTGCGCGGGCTGTGGCGCGTTGGGCCGACTACCTGGTGGTTAACGTCTCCAGCCCCAACACCCCGGGGCTGCGTAACCTGCAAAGCGTAGATAGTTTGCGTCCCATCCTCACCGCTGTGGGTCAGGCGGCTGATAAGGCAGCCGGCCGTCACGTGCCGCTGTTCGTTAAGATCGCCCCCGATTTGGCTGATGAGGATATCGACGCCGTAGCTGAGTTGGTACTTGAGCTTAAGCTCGACGGCGTGGTGGCTACTAACACCACTATTGCCCACAACCTGGGCGAGGGTGGCCTCTCTGGTGCCCCGCTGCGTCCGCGCGCTCTAGCAGTGGTACGTCGCCTACGCGAAAAGCTAGGGCCTGAGCCCACCATTATTGGGGTGGGTGGAATTTCCTCCATCCAAGATGGCCGCGACATGCTGGCGGCTGGGGCTAACCTGCTACAGGCTTACAGTGCTTTCATTTACGGTGGCCCGGCTTGGCCTGGACGCATTAACCGTGCCCTAAGCGCCTAAGTGCCGGTGCGTTAGTGCCGGCCCAGCTGCTGGTTTAGCGCGACGGCGCCTGCCGTGGTGCTAGCCAGAGCGCCTGCCGTGGTGCTAGCCAGGGCGCCAGCTGGTGCCTGGCAGCTGCTGGTTGCAACTAAAAACGCGAGGCCCGCTTAAAGCGGGCCTCACGCAGTTTTATAAGTTGGTTTACTTGGGGAACTGGCGACGCTTTACACGCGGCTTGGGCTGACGCCAAGAGCGGAACTGGAAGCAGCGGCCAAAAACATAGAACACATAGCTCCAAGGCAGGTGCTTGTCCGGGTACTTCTTGGCCAGCTTGTGGCGCACAATGAACCAAACCACCAGGGCATCAATGATCGCCAACACGAACATGATGTAAATAGACATCAGCACCACGAAAGAAGTCATGGTGGCACGGGTGCCGCCCTGACCGATCACCAGCAGGGCAATCAGGATCGCAAAAGATAGCGGCACAAAAATCTCGCCAATGGAGTAACGCGCGTCGATATAGTCGCGAATATATGCCGCTAACGGGCCCCGGTCACGGGTGCGGAAATAGCGTTCATCACCGGCCATCATGCGCTCATAGGCGTGCTGCTGTTCGGCGCGCTTTTGCTCACGAGAAGCCTTATCCGCAGCTTTGCGGTCAGCAGGAACTAAGGGCCTGAGGTTGCGGGCCTCAGACTGGCTACGTTTGGGGGTAGGGTGTCCCTTGGGGCCCCGGCCACGCACGGGCTTGGCTTCTACCGCCGGGGTGCTTTTTTCAGGCTCCGGCTCGGACTTCTTAAACCACTTCACATGCTTAGATTAGCCGCTTGACGCGATACCCTGAAGTTATGGCAACAACTGAAGCACTCCGCAAGCAAATTTCGCAGGCTATGCCGGAGATTATTGATGAACTAACCGAGCTGGTAGCCATCCCTTCCGTGGCTTTTACCGGCCATGACCTAGCCCAGGTACGTCGCAGCGCTGAGCACGTGGCAGCCCTATTTGAGCAGCTAGGCGGCCAGGTAGAGATCCTTTCTGCACCCACCGAAAGCGGCACCAAGGGCCAGGACGCCGTCGTCGCCCACTTCGACGGACCCGCCGGAGCTCCCCGTGTACTGCTATACGCCCACCACGACGTACAGCCGGCAGCAGGCCAGGGCGGCTGGGACCAGGCCGACCCCTTCAAGGCTGAGCGTCGCGGGGACCGTCTTTACGGGCGCGGCACTGCAGACGACGGCGCCGGCGTAATCACCCACGTTGAGTCACTGCGGGCGCTCAAGGCCCTGGGTGAACTACCGGTAAACGTCACCGTCTACATTGAGGGTGAAGAAGAAGTTGGCAGCCCCTCATTCGTTAACTTCCTAAACACCTACCGTGAGCGCCTAGAAGCCGACGTGATCGTGGTGGCTGACTCTTCCAACTGGAAGGTGGGCACGCCCGCGCTGACCACCTCTCTGCGTGGCGTGGTGCAAAGTGACGTCACCGTCACCACCTTGGATCACGGGCTGCACTCGGGCCAGTTTGGTGGGCCGGTTCCTGACGCCACCACCACCCTGATCCGCCTACTGGCTTCACTGCATGATGAGGCCGGCGACGTGGCCGTTAAGGGCCTGGTCAGCCAGGGACAGGCAGACCCGGACTTCCCCTTCTACCCGGAGGAAGATTTCCGTGCCGATGCTGGCCTACTTGAAGGCGTGCAGCTGATGGGCACCGGTGATCTAACCGCTCGCGTATGGACCAAGCCCTCCATTACTGTGATCGGCATTGACACCCCCTCAATCGCCCAGTCTTCCAACACCCTCACCCCCAGCGCCAGCGCCCGCATCTCTATGCGCATTGCCCCTGGCCAGGACCCGCGTGAAGCCCACGCGGCGCTAGAGGCCCACCTGCTTGAGCACGCTCCTTTTGGGGCGCAGGTGACGGTTTCTAACCGTGAGCTGGGTCAGCCTTTCAAGGCCGACGGCGACAGCGAGGCTACCGTGGACGCTATGGAATCCCTGGCTGCTTCCTGGCAGAGTGATGCGGTAAAGATCGGTCAGGGTGGCTCGATTCCTTTCATCTCTGACCTGCGCGAAGTATTCCCGCAGGCCCAGGTGCTAGTGACCGGCATTGAAGACCCCGACTCGCGCGCTCACAGCGCCAACGAATCCATGCACCTAGGGGAGCTGGAAAATATTGTGTTGGCTCAGGCTCTGCTACTGGCGCGACTAGGCGGCGCGCTTGAAGACTGAGCTATGCGCGTAGTACTAGCCCCGGGCTCGTATGCTTACGAGCCCGGGGGAGTGCCCCTGGTTGCAGGCTCTTATAGTGCCGCTTGGGTAGCTGATTGTTTGGCTCGGGGCTGGCGTGCCAAGCGCCCTGGCGATCGCCTTGATCTGGCTGGCCAGCCCGACATGGCGGTGGAATCTGGCCTCTATGGGCCGGTGGTAGCCGCCCACGGCCAGCATTACATTGATTTAGCGCGCCTGAGCCCACTGCCAGCTGATACTCACCAGGCCGGCCTTCAAGCTGCTAGCGGCTCCACTTTTGCTTTAGGGGTTGCTTTTAAGCAGGCTTTAGAGCAGCTTCCGGCGGGCTCAACCGTGGTGGTGGGGGCCTGCCGCAGCGCTATTCACGACGGCGGAGCTGGTTTCTTACAGGCCCTGGGTGGGGCGCAGGCGGCTTGGCAGCTAACCGCGCCGTACCAGCTGATTGTGGCTTTAAGTGACGCCATGGCCCTGTCTGGTTTAAGCGGGGCCGGGGCCAACCTGAGCGCGCTAACAGATCTAGACGCTGTCCAGGTGCAGGAAATTGATCGCCGCGCGGGAGCCGCTAGCGCCCAATGCCTGCGCCAATTAGAGGCGGCTCGCCCAGCCCATAGGCGTCAGCTGCTAACCCAAGGCCCGCGTTTAACGCCTAGCGCTTGGGGTAGTGGCGCGCTTGGAGGTGTGAGCCTAATTTTGGCGGCTCTGGGAGCTAATTTGGTTTTGGCTGGCAACTATTACGCCCAGGCCACCGGTTTGGTGCAGCTAGCGAGCCAAGCGCAGCTGTTAGTTACCGGCTATGGGCAGGCTTTCGACGTCGTCGCGGGCAGTCCCCTAGAAACTGTGGGGCAGGCAGGGCTTGAGCATGGGGTGCCGGTGGTGGCGCTGCTAGGGCAAGGCACTTTGGGGCGCAGCGAGCTGGCTGAAGCTGGCATAACCCGCCTACATACGCTTGATGAGGTACTAGATACCCCCTGGTGGCAGGCTAGTAGTGAGCAGGTAGCCCAGGGGCTTGAGCAGATTGGACAGCGTCTAGCGCAGGCTTGGTCGCGCTAAAAAGGGAAACTTATGGAATTTATAACTGGTGCTTATAGGTCGCATGATTGTGAGCGCTACCTGCCTGAAGCCAGCAAGTCGGCTGAGCGCACCGCCTTTGAACGTGACCGTGCCCGCGTGCTGCACTCTTCAGGCCTGCGCCGCCTGGGCGCCAAAACCCAGGTGCTTGGCCCAACCAGTGACGATTTCGTACGCACCCGCCTAACCCACTCGCTGGAAGTAGCCCAGGTAGGCCGCGCCCTAGCCGGTGAGCTGGGCTGCGACCCTGACGTGGTAGACACCGCCTGCCTCAGTCACGATCTGGGCCACCCTGCCTACGGTCACAACGGCGAAAAAGCCTTAGACATAATTGCCGCCGACATTGGCGGATTTGAAGGCAACGCCCAAACTTTGCGGCTACTTACCCGCCTAGAGCCCAAAGTGATTGCCCCCGATGGGCGCAGCTTAGGGCTAAACCTGACCCGCGCCAGCTTGGATGCCACCGCTAAATACCCTTGGGCTAAAGGCGCCGGGCCTGGGGGAGAAGAAGGTAAAAGCGCCCGCAAATACTGCTTTTACAGCGACGACGCCGATATTGCGACCTGGATGCGTCAAGGCGCCCCCAGCTTCAAACGCTGCATTGAAGCCCAAATCATGGATCTTTCAGACGACATTGCCTACTCAGTGCATGACGTGGAAGATGCCATCAGCCTAGGGGCCATGGATCCGGTAGGTGCAGATAAAGACAGTGAACTAGAGGGGTTAATCGACTCCACGCTTTCCTGGTACCACCCCGACTTTAGCGCCGATGAGCTAGGCCAGGCCTGGCATCGTCTGCGCAACAGCTCCTACTGGCTAACTAGCTATGACCATTCACGCATCGACCAAGCTTCCCTTAAAACCATGAGCTCCCAGCTCATTGGCCGCTTTGTAGATGCCACCGTGCTGGCTACGCGCCAGTGCTACGGGGCCGGGGCGCTTACCCGCTACGCTGCTGATTTAGTGGTGCCACGCGAAATTCAAGCTGAAATCATGATCCTTAAAGGTGCCGCCGTGCGCTACGTAATGGCGCCGCGTGAACATGAACCTACCTACCTGCGTCAGCGCACCATCCTTTTTGACCTGGCCCAGGCCATGGAAGAAGGCGGTGAAAAGCTACTTGACCCAGTATTTCGCGCTGACTGGCGAGCTGACACCAGCGACAGCGCCCGCAAGCGTGTAATTGTGGATCAACTCGCCTCGCTAACCGACAACTCAGCGCGAGCCTGGCATGCACGCTACTGCGGCTGGTTCAGTCAGATTTAGCCAGATTTAACCCGTTAGGGAAGTTAAAAATCAGGTTAGCTAAAACCCGATAGTATGGGCCCGTGGCTGGCAAGATCCTACGTGAAGACATTGATGAGGTCCGCTCACGGGCAAACATTGAAGAGATCGTGGGCCAGCACGTCACGCTCAAAAGCGCCGGGGTGGGCTCACTAAAAGGCCTGTGTCCTTTCCACGACGAAAAGACCCCCTCCTTCCATGTGCGCCCACAGGCCGGTTTTTTCCACTGCTTTGGTTGCGGTGAAGGTGGAGACGTAATTACTTTCGTTGAGAAAATCAACCACCTAACCTTTGCTGAGGCAGTTGAGCAACTAGCTGCCCAAACCGGGGTAACCCTGCGTTATGAGGAGGGCTCTAGCCCCGCTAACGCCATCGAACCGGGTACTAGACAGCGTCTGGTAGCTGCTAATCGCGCTGCTGAAGCCTTCTATCGCAGTCAACTAGCCACCCCAGAAGCGGCCGCCGCCCGCCAATTTTTAGGTCAGCGTGCCTTTGACCGCCAGGTGGCTGAGCGTTTCGGGATCGGCTACGCCCCTAAAGGCTGGGACAACCTGGCCCGCCACCTGCGCTCACTGGGTTACACCGAAGCTGAACTAACCGACTCGGGCCTGTGCACGCCCGGTAAACGCGGCGTCTATGACCGCTTTAGAGGCCGCCTGATCTGGCCTATCCGCGATATCACCGGGGTCACCGTGGGCTTTGGGGCCCGCAAACTCTATGACGATGATGAAGGCCCCAAATACCTAAACACTCCCGAAACTGTTTTATACAAGAAAAACCAGGTGCTTTATGGACTAGACCTGGCTAAAAAAGCTATCGCCTCCACCCACCAGATAGTGGTGGTTGAGGGCTACACAGATGTGATGGCTGCCCAGCTGGCCGGGGTGGAGACCGCTGTGGCCACCTGCGGCACAGCATTTGGTGAAGGTCACGTGCGCATTGCCCGACGCCTGATTGGTGACTCGGCTGACCCAGCCGCCGGGGTGCTGCTGCGCTCTGGTGGGGCCCGGGGTGGGGAAGTGGTTTTCACTTTCGACGGCGACGCCGCCGGGCAAAAAGCCGCCCTGCGTGCCTTTGGTGAAGACCAGCACTTTGCCGCCCAAACTTTCGTAGCTGTCTCTCAAGGCGGCATGGACCCGTGCGAGCTGCGCCTAGCGCGCGGCGATGAGGCAGTTAAAGCCCTGGTGGCTGGGCGCAAGCCACTGTTTGAGTTCGTTATCCGCAACGCCCTTAAAAACGTTGATTTATCAACCGCTGAAGGGCGGGTTAACGGTTTGCGCGCTGCCGCCCCGGTGGTGGCCGGAATCCGTGACCGCGCCCTGCGCAGCGAATACACCCGCTCCCTGGCCGGCTGGCTGGGGATGCGTGAGGCTGAAGTAGCTGGAGCCGTGCGCGCCGCTGGGCGGCGCGGGATAGGGCCCAATGGCGAACGCGCTGGCGTCCCCGGGGCGGCGGAAGCTGCCAGTGCTAGCGAGGCGCGGCGTCGGGCTATAGAAGCAGACCCACTGCTGCGCCTACAGCGCCAAACCCTAGAGGTAGCCTTGCAACTGCCTCAACTAGCCGCCCAAGCCGGGGTAGATAACTGGACCCGGGAACTATTTGACCTACCTAGTTACCGCGCTGTGTTTGACGCCATCGTGGCTGCCGGCGGCTACGCCAAATACACCGAAATTGCCCGCGAAATTAGCGCCGCTCACCCGGGCCTACCTGAGGCTGAACGCGAGCGCCAAGCCCTGCAGCAGTGGGGTGCACAGGTGCGTGAGTTCACCCCGCAAATAATTGACTCTTTGCTCACTGAGTTGGCGGTGGCCCCCCTACCGGTTTCTGCTAAAAACGACGACGTCGCTGGGCAGATCAACTATGGTGCCGGGGTGCTGCGCTCGGCAGGGGAGATGTCTTTTAACCGCCGTTTGGCCGATCTGCGCTCACGCCAGCGCCGTATGGCCCTGGACGATCCTGAATATCGCCAAGTGTTTACGCAGATCGTGGAGCTGGAAACGCAGCGTCGCCAGCTTTTCCACCATGACCGTTAGGGTTATTGGGGTTTACCGGCCCTTTTATAGGCCCTTTTCGCGCAGCTGACGCATGGCCTGCACGCGGTACTTGCGCTCTAGGCGGTCAATGTAAAGCTTGCCTTCAAGGTGGTCGGTTTCGTGCTGCAAGCAGCGGGCCATGAGCTCTTCACCCTCAACCACTACCGGCTTGCCGTCCAGGTCGATGCCCTCCACGCGGGCATACCAGGCGCGCTCGGTGGGGAACCATAGGCCGGGCACGGACAGGCAGCCTTCGTCGCCGTCCTGGTACTCGTCCTTGGAAACTTCCACCAGCTTGGGGTTGAGGACGTAACCGATTTCGCCGTCGATGTTCCAAGAGAAAGCGCGCAGCCCTACACCAATCTGGTTAGCGGCCAGGCCAGCGCGGCCTTCATCGTCAACGGTTTCTAGCAGATCTTCAACAAGCTGCTTAACAGTGTCGTTGATGTCAGTGATCCAGTCACATTCAGTGCGTAGTACAGGGTCTCCAATAATACGGATATCGCGGTAAGCCATGGGCCTATTGTCTCACGGCTTAAGGAACGGTATAAACTATCCCGGTTAGCGCTTAAAGCGCCCTACATAGCTAGGTCATACCCCTAAACGGCCTGCTCGTAAGGTTTCAGTTCCCATCAACCCTAAAGGTTCATATGCAGGTTTCACGCCGTAATGTAACTCGCGCGGCGCTTTGGAGCGCGCCGGCTTTGGTTGCTACCTCAGCGGCCCCGGCTCTGGCAGTTTCTGCTGATAAGCAGGCTGGCCAGGTAGTGGCTGTGCTGTGGTCTAACACTTTCTCTGATGTTGGCCAGGGTAAAACCACCGGTACCGATAAGCACTACCAGCCGTGGATTATTTACCCCACCGCCACTAAAACTGGCTCAAATACGCTGGTGGTGACTAATGCCACGGCAGCTTCTACGCTGGGTTCAGCTCAGAAGGGTACCGGCAAGCTAACGCCTGCTCCGGCCAGTAAGAGTGGCTACTACGAGCAGGTTGGTAGGGGCCAGCAGATTCACGTGGTGATTGAAAACATTGGTGACACTTCATCTCCTGGTTCGGATGAGTATGCTGATGTGCCGCGCATTAGTCAGGAGGATGTGCCTAGGGGTACGCGTTACACTCGTGGCACGGCTGCTAACCCGGCTTGGCCTTCGCTAGTTATGCGTGACCAGGGCTGGTATTCGGTGGTGCAGGGGACTCGCTCCACTTCGGATGGTAATCACTGGTTTGGGGTGCGCTCTAAGGGCGCCAATGGCCGCACTAAGTGGGATTTGACCTTGCAGCTCAACCAGAACTTCACTTCGCCTAACGACGGCGCCAGTGCGGTTACCTTCGACCTGTTCTGGCCTTCACGTCTGCCGGCTACATTCCCCAAGCGCATTAGTGCCAAGCTGATTTACCGCGTGACGGTTACCAGCCCGTGGGGGACCGTGGTTTACACCACCAGCCCCATCTAAAACGCTTAAGCCCCGCTTGTCGGCCCGTTTTGGGTGGCAGGCGGGGTTTTGTTTTGGGGCCGACGACGGCGCCGGACAGCGGCGCTGGACGGGCTCGACTGCACTGTGTGGGTTCGACGACGCCGGACTGCACGGACTCGACGGCGCCAGGCTGGCCCAGGTGGCGTTGTCGCTGCGGATAGTGGTGGCTGCTTAGGGCCGGCGCAGTGCGCCGCTAGGGGAGCTTAGGTAAACAAAAACCCCGGAGGCTTTGCCTCCGGGGTGCTGGCTCCTGCGACTGGATTCGAACCAGTAACCGTCCGATTAACAGTCGGATGCTCTGCCGTTGAGCTACGCAGGAATTGCTCGCGCAGGAAGAAACTTTATCAAGCCTGCTCACGCATGTCTAATCGGCGCAAAGGCAACTTTTCCTTGAAATTCTGCGCTAATCTTCTATTGTGGTCAGGCCCACACTAAGTTTGGTTTGGGTTTCTGCCTGTTTTAGGGCCGCCAATTGCTCCTCGTTAAGGGCTGCGTCGGCCTCAATTAAAGACAGGCAATACAGTGAATCATCGCTGCGGCGACGGATAGTGATAGTGGCTAGCGCCCCATCGCCAAGGGATACGTTGTCACGGCGCATCACAATGGCGCGCTCAACTTGCTGCCTTAAAGTGCGCGCCAATTGATCAAGCTGTTCGCGCTCGCCCTTATTGGCGGGCTCGGCTAGTACGCACTGGGTGGGGGAGGCGTTAATGCGGTTGATGGTGAATTTGCGCTCCTGGCCATCCCAAGCGGCTCGCTCTACCTCGTCCCAAGTGCAAAGCGGGGTTTTGGCCCCGTCGTTAGCTACGTGAACCAGGCCGGACTTAGCGGCCACCAGCCAGGCGCCGTCGTCGCCTTCTAGACGGTAAGCGGCAAGTAAATCGGCGTGAAAGGCCTGATGAATTAGGGTGGGCAACTTCGGGCGCGTAGGCAACCAAGCAAACATACAATTAATTAAATCATTGTCTAGTTAACGATGACGCAGGCGCCCTATTGGTATAAACTTCGCGTTATACATAACGTGCGTATAACGCCGCTAGGTGATCCACACACTCTCGGCTCGACACGATGTTTTTAGACGTAGGGGAAGACGAGCTAAAAACCACTCAGGAGGTGTTTCGTCGTGGCTGTTGGTTACACCCGCGGTGTAGTTTTCGTGCACTCTGCACCCAGGGCTTTGTGTCCGCACGTGCAGTGGATGCTAGAAGACGTATTGAAAACTGAAGTGCACTTGGAATGGGGGGTTCAAAAAGCCACCCCAGGTGTGCTGCGCACCGAGTATTCATGGGTAGGTCCCATTGGTACTGGGGCGCTGCTGGCTTCGGCAATGCGTGGCTGGGCTAATCTGCGTTATGAAATAACTGAGGAAGCCACCTTAGGCCACGATGGTGCACGCTGGTCGCACACGCCTGACCTGGGTATTTTCCATGCGCAGATGGATGTGCATGGAAACATTGTGGTTCCCGAAAACCGTATTCGCGCCGCCCTTGAGGCTGGTGATCCCGAACAGATGCGCCGTCAACTAGACCTGGCCCTGGGGCAGGCTTGGGACGACGAGCTGGAGCCCTTCCGTTATGCGGGCGCTGACGTTTCGGTGCGCTGGCTGCACAAGTTTGCCTAAACTCCCCAAGTACCCTTTAAGTTCCCCTCCCACCGCGTCCATTGGGCGCGGTTTTCCTTTGCTTCAGACAGTTACGTTAGGCGGCGGTGAAAGGCGACAGTGAATAGCGGGGCCGCTTTAGGTTACGGCAAACAACGGGACGCTTTAGGCGGCCGTAAATACGAGCGCCACGTTGTGCCCGCCAAAGCCAAAGGAGGTGGAGGCAGCGGCCTGGGTCTTTAGCTGGCGCCCCTGGGGCCCGACGACGTCGATGTCTGTTTGCGCTTCTAACTCACCTGGCATAAGCGTGGGAGGAGCCCACTGCTCGGCCAATGCCAAAACCGTCAGCACCGCTTCGAGCCCACCAGCCCCACCCAGCAGGTGACCGGTCATAGATTTAGTGGCGCTAACCGCCGCCTGGGGAACAACCCGTGCCAGCATAGCGGCCTCAATGCCGTCCCCAGCCGGGGTGGAAGTAGCGTGGGCGTTAACGTGTCCCACCTGCGCGGGGCTAATGCCAGCCTGCGCAATAGCCTGGCGTAAAGCCTGTTCTTGACAGTGTCCATCAGCCATCGGACGCGCCACATCGTAGGCATCGCAGGTAACTGCGCTGCCATCAAGATAAGCCAAAATCTTAGCCCCACGCGCCTTGGCGTAAGACTCAGCCTCAAGCACCAGTGCGCCTGCGCCTTGACCCAGCACAAAACCGTCACGGTCGCTAGCAAAAGGCCTGCAAGCCCCAGCCGGGTCAGGGTTAGTAGATAGCGCCCGCATGGCCGCAAAGGCTGCCACTGTCAGCGGGTGCAGGGCGTCGTCGCAACCGCCGGCAACAACCACATCGGCCCTGCCCAAACGAATCAAATCAGCGCCATAACTAATGGCCTCCGCCCCCGAAGCGCAAGCCGAAACCGGGGCGTGGGCACCTGCGCGGGCCGTAAACTCCATAGCTAATGTGGCCGCAGGGGCATTAGGCATCAGTGCCGGCACAGTAGTGGGGGCAACTCTACGCGGCCCCTTAGTGCGCAAAGTATCCCAAGCATCCATAACCGTAGTTACGCAGCCCATGCCGGGGGAGAAGCTAACCGCTAAACGCTCGGGATCTACCTGCGCCGTCGAGTCAAAAGCCTGTGCCCAAGCTTGACGGGCAGCAATCAAAGCGCACTGGGTGGCCGGATCTAAGCGCCGCACCTCGCGTGCAGATAGCAGCTCACTAGTGGCAGTGGGCAACTGCCCGGCCACGCGCACAGCCAACCCATACTCATCCACCCAAGGAGCCTCAAGGGCGCTAATCGCGCATCGCCCCGCGCGTGCCCCGGCCCAAGTTTGGGTCACATCAACCCCCAGCGGGTTAATAGTGCCCAGGCCGGTAACTGCAACGCGCTGCATTAGCTAAAACCTAGTTTCAGGACTTTGGGTCAGGACTCTAGAGAAGCCACCAAATCAACCGCCTCGCCCACAGTGCGCAAAGCAGTGGCCTGAGTGTCGGCGATAGTGATGTTGAAGTGCTCCTCAATGCGGGTGGTAATGCTCAACAGGTCCAAAGAGTCAATATCCAGATCCGCCGCAAAGCTGGCGCCCTCAACTACTCGCGCGGCGTCTACCCCCGTCTCCTCATTGATGATCTGGGCAATTGCCTTAACGATTTCACTACGCTCATGTGCCATATCGACTCCTTTGAAGCAGGACTAGTAACGATATAGATTCTACTGGTCAGTCTTAGCGCTTTGGGCCAAACGGCCTAAAATAATTGCGGTGTGTAACACAAAAGCTTCGCGCGGATCCGTGGCATCCCAACCCAGCTGCGACGCCACCCTCCCCAGGCGGTAACGCACCGTGTTGGTGTGCACAAACAAAGCCCGCGCCGTGCCCTCCAAACTAGCCCCAGAGAGCAGATAGGTGTAAATAGTCTCCTCAATAGTGGAGCCCAGAGCGTGCAAAGGCTTATAAATCTGCTCAAACAGTTGCGCCTTAGCCAACTCATCACCAGCAAATACGCGCTCAGGTAACAAATCATTAGCCTGCACCGGACGCGGCGCCCCCGGCCACGCCGGCAAGGCATCCAAACCCGCCATCGCACAACGCAGCGAATAAGAGCCCTCACTGATATCAGCCACAACCGGGCCAATCACCGCGTCACCCTCAAGCGTCTTAGCCAGCTCAGTGGCGGCCTTACCAAGCCGCTCATGCACCTGCTTGTCCTGCCAGTCACCCTCAGAGCCCAGCAAAATCAGCACATTTTCTGAGTGCACCGAGATCAGGCAGTCATAGGCTGCGTTATGGGCTTCATGGCGCAGGCGTGAAACGGCGACGGCGTCCAACGTGGCTTGGGCACTAATGGCCACCGCCGGCCCATGGCAGCGCCACCCCGCAGCAGACACCCGCGTCATAGTCACACTGGCGTCGTCGTGAAGCAAAGCATCAACCGCCACCGACTCTAGCCGCGCATCCCAAGCCCCACGCACCTCAGCGGCGCGAGCATAAACCCCAGCAGTAGCAAAACCAACGTCAGAACCAAACTGGGCCACCGCCAATCGCACCGCATCACGCATCTGGGGCGGCACAATCGTAGGCGCCTCCGCCTGCACCGTATCCACCACAATGCGCACCAAGGCAATAGTTTGATCCAAACTAATAACGCCAGTAAAAGTCTGGGGGGCAGCAGAGAAAATACGCATCGGCGCGCCGGTATCAACCTGACCCGCAATCCAATCAATAAAAGTAGAAACACCCGCACGAGCCACAGTCTCAATGCGCTCGCGGTCAGCGCGCGGCAATTCACGGAACCAGGGAAGATCCGCGCTTATGCGGTCTATAGAGTGCTCAATTAGACGTTCCTTGGCCTCACGCAGAGTATTGATCGCATCCGGGCTCAAAGGTTCCATAAGCCTATGTTAGGGCCCATGTCATCTATGTCTCAACAATACTGACAGATTGTCAGTGTTACTGGTGGTGTTTGGGTGCAAAACCCCTAGCAAACCGTTAGTGTTGTAATGCCGTCAGGCATAAGTGTTAGCGACCCAAAAGGGTGCTAGCGCAGCAACTATTAAGGAGCTGAACTTAGATAATGACTCAGGCAACCCGGATCGAGGAAGATCTCCTTGGCCAGCGTCAGGTGCCCCTTGAAGCCTACTGGGGTATCCACACCCTCAGGGCTCAAGAAAACTTCCAAATCTCTAAGGAAAAAGTAGCTGACCTACCCACCTTCGTGCGGGGCATGGTTACCGTCAAGAAAGCCAGCGCGCTAGCCAACAAGGAGCTGGGCGTTATTGACCCCCAGATCGCTGATGCCATTGTGTGGGCTTGCGACCAGGTGCTAGAAAACCGCCGCTGCATGGATCAGTTCCCCATTGACGTCTTCCAGGGCGGCGCGGGCACCAGCATCAACATGAACACCAATGAGGTTATTGCCAACCTGGCGCTAGAACACATGGGCTACGCCAAGGGCCGCTACGACATCATTAACCCCAATGATCACGTCAACAAATCCCAGTCCACCAACGACGCTTACCCCACTGGTTTCCGTCTAGGCCTATTCCACAAGGTTGACCAGCTAGAAGCCGAGCTGTCCCTGCTGATTGGTGCGTTTAACGCCAAGGGTGACGAGTTCACAGACATCCTCAAGATGGGGCGCACCCAGCTGCAAGACGCGGTGCCCATGAGTCTAGGCCAGGAATTCCACGCCTTTGCAGTGCTGCTAGGTGAAGAAATTCCGCGTCTGCGTAACAACGCCAACCTGCTGCTAGAGGTAAACCTGGGCGCCACCGCCATTGGTACCGGCCTAAACACCCCTGAGGGCTACCAGGACTGCGTGGTACGCCACCTGCACGAAATCACCGGCCTGGATGTTTCGGGGGCCACCAACCTGCTGGAAGCCACCAGCGATACCGGCGCCTATGTGTCTATCCACGCCGCTATTAAGCGTCTGGCCGTCAAGCTATCAAAGATCTGTAACGACCTGCGTTTGCTCTCTTCCGGCCCGCGTGCTGGTTTGGGCGAGATTTCTTTGCCTGAGCGCCAGGCTGGCTCTTCGATTATGCCTGCCAAGGTAAACCCGGTAATCCCTGAGGTGGTTAACCAGGTTTGCTTCAAGGTGATCGGTAATGATCTGGCCGTCACTATGGCGGCAGAGGCTGGCCAGCTACAGCTAAACGTGATGGAACCGGTAATTTGCCAGGCCACCTTTGAGTCTTCCAGCCTGCTTATCCACGCCATGCAGGCGCTGCGTGAAAAGTGCGTTGTGGGCATTAAGGCCAATGTGGATGTGTGCCGCAACCACGTGCTGGGCTCCATTGGGATTGTCACCTACCTCAACCCTGTCATTGGGCACCACAACGGCGACCTGGTTGGGCGTGAATGTGCTCGCTCTGGACGCAACGTGCGCGAAGTGGTGCTGGAGATGGGCTTGCTAGACGAGGCCACCCTCGATGAGCTGCTGAGCGTAGAGAACCTGCTGCGCCCGCACTACCGCTCCAAGAAGTACTACTCCGGTGGTGACCCGAACACCCTGGTATCTGAGTAGTCGCAGCTAAGCTGCAGTTAAACTGCGGCGTTATAACTAAGCAGCGTTAAGCAGTGGGGGGCCTGGCTGGTAGCCGGGCCCCCACATTATTTACCGCGAAGCTTTAGGAGCTTTGCGCGCGGCGCGTATCGGCGGCGCGGCGTGTACCTGCCCAAAACGGGCAGATACACGCGGGCAAATGCACACCGCGCGGCGTTTTAGGCGTCGCCGCCCTGGGCGCCGGAGTTGCCGGCGCGCACGTTGAGCAGGTCGTAGCGGTCAATGGCCTGGCTTACTAGGGAGCGGTCAACCTGCCCCTGCTTAGCCAAAGCCTCCAGGGCCTTGGTGACCACACTGGCGGCGTCGATCTTGAAGAAACGACGGGCAGCAGCGCGAGTGTCGGAGAAACCAAAACCGTCAGCACCCAAAACGTGGTAGTCACCGGGGATCCACTGGCGGATCTGGTCGGGCACCAGGTGGTCGTAGTCGCTAGTGGCAATGAACGGACCGGTGGCCCCAGCCAGCTTCTGGCTCAGGAACGGCACCTGGGCCGGCTGCTCGGGGTGCAGGAAGTTGTGCTCATCCACCTCAAGGGCGTTGCGGCGCAGCTGGTTCCAGCTGGTAACCGAGTAAACGCTGGCGCGCACACCCCAGTGTTCAAGTAGCATCTCGCGGGCCTGCAAAACCCACGGCACACCCACACCTGAAGCCAGCAGGCTTACCTGCGGGCCCTGGCCGGCGGGGGCGTCAGCCACCTTGTAGATACCACCCAAAATACCTTCCACGTCCACGTTTTCCGGCTCAGCGGGCTGCACCATGGGCTCGTTGTAAACGGTCAGGTAGTACATCATGTCGCGGTTGCGGCCACTGTCGGGGCCGTACCAACGCTCTAGGGCGTCACGCACAATGTGGCGGATTTCGTAGGCGTAGGCCGGGTCGTAGCTGATCACGGCGGTGTTGGTGGAGGCGATCAGCGGCGAGTGACCATCCATGTGCTGGGTGCCCTCACCGGTCAGGGTGGTGCGTCCAGCCGTGGCGCCAATGATGAAACCACGGGTGAGCTGGTCGCCGGCAGCCCAGAACTGGTCGGCGGTGCGCTGGAAACCGAACATCGAGTAGAAGATATAAACCGGGATCATCGGCTCATTGTTGACCGCGAAGGAGGTGCCGGCCACCTGGAAGGCGCTAGCGGAACCAGCTTCGTTAATACCGGTGTGCATGATCTGACCGGCCTGAGCCTCACGATAAGACAGCATCATGTTTGCGTCTACCGGCAGGTAGTTTTGGCCCAGGGTGTTGAAGATCTTAGCTGAGGGGAAGATCGAGTCCAGGCCGAAGGTACGTGCCTCGTCAGGAATGATCGGGACAATACGCTTACCGATGTGCTTGTCCTTGATCAGTTCCTTAAGCAGGCGCACAAAGGCCATGGTGGAGGCCACTTCCTGCTTGCCGGATCCGCCCTTTAGGATGTCGTAAATCTTGGGGTCGGGTAGCTCAATCTCCTTGTTGCCGGGGCGGCGCTCAGGGATAAAGCCACCTAGGCGACGACGGCGGTCGAGCATGTAGAGCAGGGCCGGGTCGTCTGCGGCGGGCTTGTAGTAAGGCGGACGGGTGGGGTCAGCCTCTAGCTCGGCGTCGCTGATCGGAATGTGTAGGGTGTCGCGCAGTGCCTTGAGGTCATCAAGCTTGAGCTTCTTCATCTGGTGCGTGGAGTTACGCGCCGCGAAGTGGGAGCCCAGGGCGTAGCCCTTAACGGTGTGAGCCAAGATAACGGTGGGGGCGCCGGTGTGCTCAGTAGCGGCCTTGTAGGCGGCGTACATCTTGCGGTAGTCGTTACCGCCACGCTGCAGGGCCCAGATTTCCTCATCGGTCCAGTCCTTGACGAGGGCGGCAGTGCGCGGGTCGCGACCGAAGAAGTGCTCACGCACGTAGGCGCCGTCGTTAGCCTTGAAAGTCTGGTAGTCACCGTCGAGAGTTTCGTTCATCAGGTGCACCAGGGCGTGGTCCTTATCGGCAGCCAGCAGGCGGTCCCAGCCACGGCCCCAAATCACCTTAATGACGTTCCAGCCGGCGCCACGGAAGAAGGCCTCCAGCTCCTGAATGATCTTGCCGTTACCGCGTACCGGGCCGTCTAGACGCTGCAGGTTGCAGTTAATGACGAAGGTGAGGTTGTCCAACTGCTGCTGAGCAGCCAGCTGCAACATGCCACGGCTTTCAGGCTCATCCATTTCGCCGTCGCCCAGGAAAGCCCAAGTGCGCTGCTGGGAGGTGTCTTTAATGCCACGCATGTGCAGGTACTTGTCGAACCAAGCCTGGTAGATGGCCTGGGCGGGGCCTAGACCCATAGATACAGTGGGGAACTCCCAGAAGTCATCCATGCGACGCGGGTGCGGGTAGGAGGGCAGGCCGCGTCCCTGCTCCGGGTGGGAGTATTCCTGACGGAAACCGTCCAGGTCAGCCTCGGTTAGGCGACCTTCAATGAAGGCGCGTGCGTAAGGTCCGGGGGAGGCGTGGCCCTGGAAGAAGATGTGGTCACCGCCGCCGGGGTGGTCCTTGCCACGGAAGAAGTGGTTAAGACCTACTTCATAGAGGGTAGCTACGGAGGCATAGGAGGAAATGTGTCCACCCACGCCGATGCCCGGACGCTGGGCGCGGGTAACCATAACGGCAGCGTTCCAACGAATCCAGCGGCGGTACTGGCGCTCTGCGGCTTCATCGCCGGGGAAGTAGGGTTCTTCGTCAACAGCAATGGTGTTGACGTAAGGGGTGGTTAGCTGGCCGGGGACGTTTACGTTCTTTAGACGTGCTTCAGCCAGCATGGATAGCAGGATGTAGCGTGCTCGGGCTTGACCCTTTTCGGCGATAAGCGCGTCTAGAGACTGCTTCCATTCAGCTGTTTCCTGTGGATCATTATCGGTGACCTTGGCTAACAGGCCATCGATAAGCGGCGTGGATTCATTCGTTGGGGCCACGGTTATTCCCTTCGCGTCGTTGTGGTCGACTGCGCGCGCCGGAGCGTCAGTCCGTGGGGCTAAGCCCGCTGTACCTAACTAATCTACGACTTTTGACCTAGATAAAGCGAATAAATCGGGCATTAAGTCCCAGATAGTGGTGTGAAGTACTGCATGTGTGCTGGGTGGGGATGTTTTATCGCTCCTGATGGGGAAGTTAATGGAGATGCGGGCAATACTAAGTGTGGCTGAGCTCGCTTAATGTCAGAAACATTTGAATAGATGCAGGTAAAACGCGCATACAGCTTGCAAAGCCAGCGATTTTGGGGTGTGCTTATTCCATGTCGCTTAACCACGACGGCACAACTTCAGCCGCTACCCGCCTGGGCTTCGAGGCCGGGCAAATCATTCAGGAATATTACTTCGACGACGACGCCGACATGGCGTTAAGGGCTCAGCTTGAGGAAGCGCTGGGCAGCCAGCTAGTAGACGAAGATTATGCAGATGTTGTCGACGGCGCTATCGCTTGGTGGCGTGAGGAAGACGGGGGCGTAGATGAGCTCACCGATCTTTTAGTCGACGTCGCCGCTAACTTGGATGGGGAAGGGCTAATTTGGGTGTTCACCCCCAAGGCTCGCAGTGCTGGCGCAGTTTCACCGATCGTGGTGGAAGAGGCGGCAGGCAATGCGGGTATGCACGCTACCAGCGCACGGCAAGTAAGTGACGCCTGGAGCGGAGTGCGAATTTCTTCACGTCGCAAATAATTTGTAATCTCCCTAGCGGGTAGGGTAACTTTATACCCGCAAGGACCTGTAGCTCAGTTGGTTAGAGTATCTGGTTTACACCCAGAGGGTCGTGGGTTCGAGTCCCGCCGGGTCCACCAATGCAGTGTATAAAACTGCAGCAATAAATTGCTCTCATGTAAAACATGGGAGCTTTTTTGTATCCAGCGACGTTTTAACCCGATCTTTTAGGGTTAAGGGTCAAAATGTGTGTCTGGCTCGGCGTGTCGCGGGGGTTAGATTTGG
>ERZ773050.130-NODE-130-length-46397-cov-9.046524_pt1 | contig 46397 bp, 55 predicted proteins | sample MGYA00580632_ERZ773050 | MGnify/ENA primary metagenome ERZ773050 (study PRJEB29015, sample SAMEA2738123) | human oral metagenome | biome: human oral; feature: human-associated habitat; material: saliva | place: China | collected 2166 ... | reverse complement strand
TACGGATCAGAAGGTTGGGGGTTCGAATCCCTCCGGGCGCACAAAGGAAAACCCCAGTAAGCAGCGCGTGTCGACTGGGGTTTTACCGTGTTTTCATAACCTTATATCGCACCCTCTACCGTTGCAGATCGTTGCAGGTCATTGAACCTCGTAGGCAACATGGAGGTAACAACGAAGCACCAAAGAGGTAACAAACTACCTCCCTCACAACACCCGGAACCTCGCCCGTCGCCGTTTAGCATCTTGCTCGGCCTTCTCTTTGCCCGCCGTGGCAATCCGCTGCCGCTCCCGCGCCAAGTGAGCCTCCATAGCGCCAGGAATAGCATCCAAACCCTCTTCCCACAGGTGCCCATAAATATCAAGCGTCATCGCCGCCGACGCATGCCCTAACATCCGCTGCACCGTCTTCACATCCGCCCCCGCAGCAATCGCCAACGATGCCGCAGTATGCCGCAATTCATATGTGTCGATACCATCAATGCCTGTCCAAATCTGCAAATTCCCCCAAACCACCCGCCACCTGGCAGTCGTCCACACCATCCCCCGCTCATCCGGTACCAACCAAGCACCATCCGGCCGACCCTCCGCAGCAGCCGCTAAATCTGCCAACAATTCCCCACCAATAGGCACCTCCCGATGCCGACCCGTTTTCGTGGGCCCCACCCTGCCGAGATCATCCACCGCCCGTCGAACCATAAGCCGACCCCGCACTGAATCTAGATCCTTCACCTTCAATGCCTTCGCCTCCCCCGGCCGCAGCCCCGTCATCAGTAGCACCCGCAACAACAACCGTGACTCCACTGTCGGCGCAGCCCCCAGCAGCGCATCCACCTCATCAACCCTCAGATATCGGCGCTCACTCTTCCCCTGCGGCGGTAAATCACCCGCCCGCATGGGATTCGCGTGCACAACCTTCAACTCCACAGCCAAATCCAACATCGAATGAATTAACAAACCAGCCTTCCGCTGCGCAGAAGCACTCACCTGCCGCGGCACCCCACCATCAGGCACCCCCTTCATCGTTGTCATCGTCGGCAACCACGACACAACCTCCGCCCGCGTAATCTGCCGAACCAACCGCCTCCCCCACTGCGGCCCCACCCGCGCCCGCCACGTACTAACATAATCGCGCCGGGTTTTCTCACTAACCGTTGCCTTGCTAGCGATCCACGGCTCCCACAAATCCCACAGCGTAATAGACGCTTTATCTTTCGTAATCCAATTACCCTCCGACTGGCCAGTCTCCACCCGCGCGATATAAAGCTCCGCTGCATCACGACTAGCAAACGATTTGGTCACCCGTTTACCATTCTCTGTCCAGCGTGCTTGCCACCGCTTCCCCGCCCCCCAACGGCTAGTACGGATTCGCCGACCCCCCTGAGGGTTCGGCTTGGTCCATAAATCCTTGACATGAGCCATGATATACTCCTTAAAGAACCCATCTGCATGGGTTTCGTTTCCTCAAACCCCCGCTCCAGTTCTTGGCAGACATGAGCGGGGGTCAAAAATATTTCCAATGCGCTTACCGTTGCCGCAGTTGCTGGCTGACGACAAGGTTATAGCCGATAGTTGCTAGGGTGTTCCAAATACCGGCCAGAAGCATGACCACAAGTGACCCGCATGTCATCGTCAGGCCGATAGCAAGATCATCTCTCCCGTTGCCGGTGAAGATCGCTAGAAGCCCAAGGATGAACACTACAAGCCCGAGGTTGGCGATTAGAATAGCGATGGTCTGGTGCCGCTCAAACGGCTTTGCCGCGGTGGGCCCCGCATCAGCAACCGGCATCGGCCGTTGCATATACCCCTGAAGCTGCGGCTGATACTGCGGAAACGCCTGCTGTTGTGGAGGGGCAGGGGGTTGTTGCGGCAGCTGTTCCCCCTGCTGCGGTTGCTGCGGCTCCTGCGGGGTTTGCGGTGCCGGCGCCTGATGCGTCATTGTGTTTTCCTTTCTTCTGTTTTTACTGGACTAGTAGGGCTTCCACCCTGGCATTGTCAGAACTTGTGGGGACAACCGTGCACACCCATTCCGCACGGACTGTCGCCCCGTAACCGTTTTGGGAATCAACGTGCCCCCGCAGCGTCCATTTAGTGTGGGCGTCGTTTTGCAAAGCAGTAAAATCAAAAAGACTTTCAAACTCCGCAGTAGACGGTGCCTTGAGCTGCGCTTCAACCTGTTTATGGCAAGCATTCCGCGCGGCGGCTTTGGTCCACCCGTTGATCTGATCGGCATCATAACTAGCCGAACCGTTGCCAGAATCACCATATGACGAATAATCGCTAGTGGAAGAAGTGGTCGCAGGCGTTGAACTGCCTGAAGGAGTATCACCAAAGCATGATGACAACCACCACAAGATGAGAATGATGCCTACGCCGAGCCCAATAAGAGCGCAACCTGCTTCCCCGTCCGAGGTTGCCGACGCTCCGCTCGTCTTAGGCGGATTGGATGGCATTGGCGTGGGGCGGCTTGCCATGATTTCCCGCTCGTTTGCTTTAGCACGCCTGGCCGCTTCTTTGCGCCGTTCCGCTTCGGTAAATGTTGCTGATTGGACATGTGCGAACTTTGGGGATCGCTGATTAACATACCCCTGGGCAGCGGCATCCTGTGCCCGGGTGATACCAGACGAGCTTCCCGATCCTTTAAACCGCCCTGGTAACTGGTACGACCATGGGTCCCGTTCTTTCCTCACCAGCTCAGGCAACGGGTTGACTGTGGGATCGTGTATCTGGGAGTAGCTTGCGCTCGCGGCAGGGGTGACATCTAAGGTGACCTGTATACCGTTAGCTCGAATCCATATCAGCGCATAGCACACAGCAACAAGGCTTTTATCATTGAAATGGTCGACAAAAGGCATGAGCTTGTTGCTGGAGACCTCAGTGAGCTCACCAAGATGACGGCCATTGAGGCATACTTCGATCACCGGGGCTTTCGTCCCCCGCATAACTTTATGAAGCGTGGCGAGAAAGCACGTGCCTCCAGCTGATAGGACATTCTTGTTCGCCTCGAAATACTCCTGGGTCTTCGTGACCTTGATGCTCTTGCCCCGAGGGATGAGCGCCCAATCCAAGGTTGGGGGATTATTGAACGGAACGATAACCCCAGGTGGCAGTACCCCCACTTTTAGTTTGTAATATGGGGCGTCGCCCCATAGTCGTGCCCGAACCCCAGCATCAAACCCGCTCGCAGCCAACCGCGCTACCTCGGGAAAATACTTCGCAGTGTCTTCATCCGGCAGATACCCCAGTACCTGATCGTTATACCGCACGGAGATCGCATGCCCACTATTGGAATACGGGTTATCCGGCTCCAACACTAGTGTTGCGTCGAAACATCGGGCGCCCTCGGCATCAGCTCGCACCTGCCTGATAACCGTATTAACTTCCACCGCATGGTACCGCATCCCCACCACATTTTGGCCGCACCAGGTTTCTGCAGGCTTCGCATCATAGATACCAGCCATGGCTCCATTCCTTTTTCTTCATCTTATGTAAACCGCAGTTAAGATTTATCTTATGATTTATCTAGGTGCTTGTATATAGTTTTGATGGAATGATGTTTGCAATACCCTCTTTTGGGTTTATCAGGCATCCATAAGGAATCTCGCATATGTGCCCGAGCGATACATTTCCTGCCACGCCTCAACCATAAAAACCGTCACCCCCAGCTCATGAGCGACCCCGCTCAGTGACGGATGGACACACTCGGCCGCCGCATACTCCTCAACTGTGATTAGCTGTCTCGCCGCCCACCGATTAGCCGCTAACTCTTGCTTCGCCCGCCACCACCCCACAGCAGCCGAATCATGCCCCAGCGCCGCGTGCCCCACCTCATGCGCCAAAGTGCAAAGATGCGCCACCGGATGCAGCCCCCTCCGAATGCTGATCGCGCGCCGGGGCGCATTCCAGAGCCCCTTCTTGCCACCAACATGCGTACACAGGGTAACCCCCAGAGATATTGCTAAATCTTCAAGGTTGTCAATCGTTAACATTTCATTCTCCTAGAGATATGAAAAAATTAAGGATAATCATAAGGAGAACGAAACAAAAATATCAAATTAGCCTACGGCCCATCATGATAATCATCATCACCCGGCATCGGCTCATCCGGCGAATCATCCGCCGCCGCCATCTCCGCATACTGCCAACCATCATCAGGAGACGGGGTGACTTCTGGTTTCGTTTTGTAGCGCTTTCGCTCAACAAGCTCATCAAGTGGAACCGTGAACTCGTCAGTTTTTGCGCCCAAGCGCATTCGATTGAGCACCTCGTCTGCCAGCCACTCTTCGGGCGCAAGTTTTAGTGCTGCCCTTATATCCGGGATAGTTCGCCACGCGGGGTCGATAACTTCAAATTCAATCAGGGTTTCCAGAGGGTGGTGTCCGTATGCTGCGCCGATTTTGATTAAGTTTTCGATACTCATTCTCCCCGTAGCTATTTGATGCTGCAATGTTCGTTTGGGGATGCCTGTGCGTTGTGCGATTTCAGGGGCTGTATCAGTGGTGATATTTATCAGCCATTTTTCGAGATTCATACGGCGATTGTAACTGAATTGCTATTTGCGCGCAAGATTTGCGCGAGTATTTACCATTGGAAACTTGATTTTTCGGTGCAGCTGTTGCGTCAACGGCGCAAGGTGTGTAATAATGGCGCCATGAGCGCAAACTTTGCACCAATTCGAATAAAGGCCTCGGTTTTAGACCAGGCTAGAAAACTACATGGCCTTACATCCGATGAACAGTTAGGTGCTGAACTCGGATTGTCCGGCACAACCGTGCGCAATCTGCGACATGGACGAACGAGCCCGACCTTGGCCACGGTACTGAAAATTAGTCGCCTAGCAGGTGTCCCAATCGAAGGTTTGATCGTCGAGCGAGTAGACGAATCTGCGGCTTAGTCGCTGGGGTTGTCGTAAAGCAAGGAAGAAAAGGAAAAACAATGAAGAATTTGGATGTTGTGGTTCGTGTGAAGCGCGAGCCGTCGCTTGCCGAGCTGCGGCCGGTAGCGGAAGCCCTCACAACGCTGATTGATGAGGGGTTGGTTGATGTTTTGATCGTAGGCGGTGGTACGGGGGATACCAGGGTTCCTCATGTGTCGGAGTTCATGCTGTTGGGGTTGTGCACTGCAGATAGCACCCAGCCTGAGGTCGTGCACGGGAACGTTACGGTGTTGCAGCATGCGCTGCGGCAGGAGGTGGATTCCCGTGCCTAGCCGGAAGATTGATGACCTCCAGGTGTCGATCACTGATGTTGGGGTGGAGTTGGCCCAGGACGGGGTTGGCGTCGTGCAGGTTGATGCGGATTCGATTATGCGACTCATCGACGCTTTGCAGGGCGCCTGGTACCGGCATGCAGGGGTGCCGCCGATGACGGACCGGTTCTGCAATATCGGCGATGGTTTGTATGCGACCCGAGACGGCGGAACAGTTCGCTTCTACGATGAAGGCGAGTTCCTTTTCCGGGTTCAGCGGTTCCAGTTCCCAGCGATGATGAGCTTGTTCGCCCCGGAAGACCCGAGTGCTGCCCAGGAGGTGGCTGTTGATGCCTAACGAGTTTGTTTTCTCGGGTGAGCTGGATGGGTTGTTCATCGAGCTAGGGCCCACCGGCGCGGATCTTCAGGATATCGCTGGGGCTCAGATCCATATTGATCTTGAATTGTTCCCCCGGCTGTGTTCGATGTTGCAGCTCACCTACCAGGCCAATGCCGGCCTAGGCGTCTAATAGCTCCCTTATTGCTTGTGGCCCCTTCCTCGCTTGGGGAAGGGCTGGGAGGGGGCCGCTTAGCACCTACATACAGAAGAAAAGGAATTTTAGTAATGATCTCGTTTATTGGAATGTTGGCCGCGATGGTGTCCATGGCGTTGGCTACGTGCTCGCTGGCGTTAGCTGTTGTCGTCTATCGCTGTATCCGGGGGAGCGTCACTAGTCGCCAAGAAACGGCGCAGACGGCACCTGCTGCTGGTACGCCGGCTGCTGCTGTTGCTGCTGGAGGTGGTGCCGTAGATGGCGCGACTGGGCGGCTGCTCATCACTCCATGTTGGTTTAGTCGCCTCGTGGCTTCTCTTGATGTTTGGTCTGCCCGCCTGGTGGTGTCCTGTTTGCGCGCTGTGGGGGAGCGGCTGCTAACAAGCCAGGTGTCTGTCGGTTGTCGGCCCCGCGCAAGGTGGTGCCGGGGTTTACTGCTCGTGATGCCTCGGTTGGTGCTGCTATGGCCACTGGTTGCTGTGTGGTCGGGTTGGTGTTTGTCGCCTTGCCGGGTGATAGGGAGATGGCCGCCTGCTCGTAATGCACACTTCTTGTCGCTGATAGCGGCGGCAATAACCCCCTATAAACCAGAAAACCGGGGGCTAGCGCACATTCCCAAAACTAGCCCCCGTCGTAAAGCCTTTGAAAGGAAGGCACATGAATCATATCACTACCCCTCAATTACCGCAATGGTTGACCACCGCCCAGGCTGCTACTCTGTCGGGTTTTTCCCAATGGCAGATCAGGAAATTCTGCCGCCAGGGTGTGCTGCGCGCTACCCAGCCCTCGATGGCCACCACTGTGGGACGCAACGCCCCCTACCGGATCGCCCTAGCCGACTTGACGGCATTCATGGACGCTCATCCGGTGGCCGAACAGGAAGGATACCGCCATGCCGGACTCTACTGATATCTCAGCTCGGCTCGCTGACAGCCTGACAGCCACCACAGTGTGGCAGCAGGAGATGCTCACTAAGCTGCTCTTCCGTGACACGGACGAGACCACGCATGGGCTTGATATTGCCCTGATCCTCCACAACCTGCATGCCCAGGTGGCGGACCTCTCCGCGCAGAAAGTCGCCGCGGAACGACGGGCCACCGACCTGCACGCTGCGCTGCACGATGCATGTGAGCAACGGGACGCCTATAAAACCCATCAGTGCCCCCACGAAAGCCCTTGGCTAGTCACTGTAGACGCATCTGCCCCAACGGCGGACAGCATTAACGCTGTTAACGACTCCGGCTCTGCCGCTGGCTCCGATCGCAGCAGCACTGATGCCGGGTCTGCCATGGCAGATATTGAGGCCATAGTCCAGTTACTGCCCAATAAACTACTGAAAGATACCCGGTATGCGGCCAACGCTGCGCTCACCGCTATCGGTATGTGCCGGGAATCATTCGAGAACGGCAACGATGAAAAAGCATTCACCTGCATGCGGCACGCAGCGACCCACATGGAAAACGTCATCGCTGGCTTGAAGACCATAACCTCAATAGCGACCGGCGAGGCCCAATCATGACTGCGCCTGTCGTTCGCTCTCCTATAGTTATCCGCCGCATCTACTCAAGTCGGTTGGTATCTCTCCGATTCTCCCAGGGACATGCGGATGCCATCGGCCTGGGCGACTTGGTCGCATGCATCCCCGGGTTCGAGCTGATCCCCGAGATGACGCTAGCTGGGCTCCCCGCAGCACACGGAAGCTGTTTCCTCCAGATGTCTACTGCGTGGCAGTGGGCTGCTGCGTTCCAACGCCGAGGCCAGAACAGTCAGTACCGTGCGTTGTCTGGCCTGCTCCAGTGGGCAGAGCAGCAGGAGGCACCGGCATGAGCCGCGCATGGTGCCGCTGGTGCGGCGCAGAAATCCGCTGGGCAAAAACCACCAACGACAAAAACATCCCACTTGCCCCCTGCCCGACCCTAGACGGTCGCTGGCGTATCAGTCTGGGCCTCGCCCACCACGTGTATGGCGTCGCCAGGGAACAAGCCCGGATCGCGGGAGAACGACTGTACGTGGCGCACATGGAAACCTGCACACGTAAAACCCGCCAACCCAACCTAAGAAGGAGTGCTTGATGAACGCCACTGACATTCGGCGAACGTCGCTTGCCGCGTCCGGTGATACGATCGGTGCCCTACACATCCGCGAAACGTGGGCGATCGTCGACTGGCCCCATGACCCCACCACCGGGGAACACGAATCCTATGCGGTCGTCTACTCCGTTGACGGCTGGCGAGTTACCGAGGTGCCCATCCCCGCCGCCGCATACAGCATTGTTCACGCCGCGCCGGGGCAAGTGCTCGCCGCAGCCTACGGCGTTTTGGAAGACACTCCCCATCTTATTGATACCCTCCGCACTCTCCAGGAGCCCTAAAATGCTGACCTACCTCGAAGAAGACGCCGCGCTCATCTGCCGGTGTCTGCCGAAAAACATTGCCAGGCCGGACGACGAGCAGTTCCCCTTATTTCTTATTTATGCGGTGCTTATGCGCGCTAAGGGCACTGCTGTCACGCTATCAGACGTTCATGATGCCTGGGCGGCCTGGCGTACCGACAGTGCGCCCCTGCACGAAGATTTGGTGCCGTTCGATGAGCTGGATGCCGCCACCCAGGCACTGGATCAGCCGTACTTGGATGCTATCCATGCCGCCGCCAGGATCCGGGAGGCCGAGACTCATGCCTGATTACGCGCAGATGCCAGTCAAGACTAAGGCTGTTGTGTTCACCCGGGAGCTGCATAATGCGATCCGCGCAGTGGTCAAAGTGGCCAGTCGGAAGTTTGAGGACTTCGATGTCGTCAAGCTGGTGTTCCGGGGTGAGCGTTTGTTGGTGTGTGCCGCTAACCCGCGGCATATGATCCAGGCGGTGGTGTCCACTTATTTCGCCGTTGTCGCTGCCGAACATGCCAAGGTGGAGATTACCGCAGCGTCGGCGCGCTTATTATTGAAGCTTCGGCCGGATTTCAAGAAAGCCCCCGAGGCACAGTGCGCGCTTTTCGTCTCAGAGAATGAGCTCACCCTCCAAGACCTATCCGGCACTTGTGGCGACATCACCGACGTCACTGCGGCACGGCTGGCCCCAACGTTGCCCACTGATGTTGTTGCTGTCATGGACCGGGTGCGTGATGAGGTCAGACACGTTGATGCTGCCTCGCCAGTGGTTCTTACCGCCGCCCAGATGGACGCCATCAGCGCCGCTATCCAGTATGCCGGGGTGCCGTTCTGTGCACCCATTGGTCTGCCCCCAGGTGACTACTTAGCGCGCTGCTACGTGCCGTTGGGTGGCATGGTGGAATCCTATTCCACGGTAACGGACATCCGCAGGCCCCATGCCGCCGACGGTGGCCCGGCGCGGGATGCTGATGGGTTCGAGTATGTTGCCACGTTGCCGGTGGCGCCGCGGCAGATTACTGCCCGGCCAAACCTTAGCGGTGGGGCGGTCTAGCCATGATTCTTGGTATCTGCCAGCAGCCCCGGCATCAGGCGACAGCTACACGGCCGAGCCTGTGGGATCCTACTTTCCCCGGTGAGCCGGTTAAAAACGCACTGGTTAGGCAGCAGCAGGCTAGGCTGCTGTGCGCTACGTGTCCTTTGTTGGGGGCGTGTGAGCGCATGCTCTCCGACACGGAGCGCCGCGGTGTGCTCGTGGGCGGGGTGGTTGCTGGCAGATACTCGGATATCCCCCAGCAGCACGGTCGGGAAGGCGATTTGTATCAGGAGCGGTGCCGCGCTTGTGGGAAGCAGATGCTGCCGCAGGCGGAGCCGCCGATCCAGGCCAGGGGTCGCAGGAGGAAAAAACATCCGCTCCGGCACGTGGGGGAAGGATTATGCGACAAGTGCTACCCCACGTGCTCGCGGCGGGCCCATGCGCGGGGCGGGGTAGCATGACAAACCATATTTTCATTTGCATTGCGCACGTTTATTTGTTAGAGAGGGGAGAGACATATGTGGTTTAGGGGAGGCGACACGCTTACCACTCACCCGCTGATGATACGACTCCTTGAGGTGTGCGACGGGGACCATCTGCTGAAGAACGAGGCAAAGGGTGTTCTCGTTGATCTGGTGAGCATCTCGGCGGCTCACACTACCGATTACCTGGTGGGGTATGGTGCCGTGGCGCAAGTGGCGCCGGGGCGGGAGAAAATCGTCATCGAGAACCTTTGTGCCGCGGGCTTGCTCTTCCGGGAAGAAGGCCCCGACGGCCGGCCAATGCTGCGTATTGTTGATGACCCCACGCTTTTCCATATCCGTCTGAAGGAGGAGATGGAGCTTGACCGGCGGCGGGCGAAAGATAAACGAAACCCTGAGCTGCTCATTACCGTTCGTGTCCGGGACGGCGATCAGTGCCGCTGGTGTGGGAAAACCGTGGACTGGCGTGACCGTCGCTCCGCCAGGAGCGCCACCTATGACTCTCTCAACGGGCATAAGGAATCCACCCCTGAAACCCTTGTCGTCGCCTGCCAAGCATGCAACAGCAAGCGCGGTGCCGGGGAAGTCCTAGAGCTTCGGGACCCGCCAACACCAGCCGAGGTCTATTACACTGCGGCCAGCATCGAGTTCATTAACAACAACCAGTATGCGCAAGACAGTGGCATTCATGTGGTCTCGCGGAAGGAACGCCAGGCCCAGCGCGTCGCTCAGGAAACCCACACCCCGGCGCGCCAGGCGACTGTTAAACACGAGAGCGGAGAGCCGCAGGCTGCCAGTGATCCGGCGCCAACCACGCAGCCACCAACAACCGTTGTCGATGGGTTCAGCGACCCCCTCGATGACGCCCCAGACTGGGTACGTGAAGGACACATAGAAACGACCCCTTCCAGCACCGCTGGACCATCTCCTGCGCAGCCGCATGTAACGCCGTCCCAGCGGGCACAAGATCCTACGCAACCCCTAGCAGAAGCGGCAGCCATGAGCCGTCCAGGCCCCGCGCCGGGTAGCGTGCAGGATGGGGCACCGACAACTACGCAACAAACCATAGACGCGACGACTGGGCTTGGGCATGGTCGCCGCCCAGGCCGCCGCCGTAACCACCGCCGCCGTGGAGGCTGCCAACGGGAATAGCCGCGGGTATTCCCGAACTTACACCCCTCTAGCCGCTACGAGCTTGCCGTGGCGGCGATTAGCCATGCCTGAAAACTTTTATTCTTGAATCGCCTACCGCACCACTAAAACCCGTGATGAGCAGCGAGAACGGGGCCTTGAGTACCTTCATGCGGGCGGAGGGGCTGGTGGCGCAGGTGGCAGATAGAGTTGCCCTGGCGGCTATTACTCCTTGCGCCTGTGCCTTGTTATCCTGCTTTCACTATCCCCAGGTGCCGCCTGGGGATTTTCTTTGCTTATGTTCATAACGATTTGCGCATATCTAGATCGGATCTAGATCATGTCTAGGATGGTGGGGTGGCGTTTCTGGTCTCGTCGGGTCGGGGCGGGACGGGGAGGCCGCCGTTAGGCGGCAGCCCAGGTAAGATGCTTCTTTAAGAGAGAAGGGAAACCTGGTGGACAATTACCTTTTACATGAGTTAGGGAAAGCTCTTTACGCGCTGGAGACTGAGGGGGGAACACTGTCTGATCTCCTTACCTTCCACAGGGGTAGTGGTGGTGATACTCCGGGCGGGCGGTCGGCTTGTGCTTCGAGGCCGCCGGTGAATCTTTCCATGCTGGACCTGAAGATGCGTACGGAAAATCTCCTGGCTTTTTGGGCGGGGCAGATCGCTGTGGCATCCGGGTGCGGCGTTCCTCAGGAGAATAATGTCCCTGTGTTGGCTGGGTGGCTGCAGCAGCGGCTGTGGGCGTTTGATGAGGCGCCGTGGGGCGCTATGGCGGCGGAGGAGATTGTGGCGCAGGCACGCCTGGTGTCTGAGGTAGTGTCTGCCCCTGGCGCTGATGAGGGCGAGGAGGTGCCGCCGGAGTGGGCGTCGTGCCGTGTAGTTGCCTCGTGGCTGGCGCGGCGCGGGTATCAGGTGAGTGTCATATGCGGGTGTGGCGGTGGGCGCAAGCTGGGCTGGTGCGGACAGTGGTCGGTGATGATGGGTCGCTGGTGTGTTACGCCGATGCCGAGCGTGCCTGCGCCGACACCGCCCCTGGTGTTGGTGTTGCAGTGTTACACCCTATGGTGTAAGCTAACGCTCGTAACCCCTGGGCCCAAGGCTCAAGGGGTTTCGTCGTGTCCGCGGCAGCTCCCCACTATGCGGGGACGCCCCGTTTTGATATTGGGGCCGGGGTTTGGCTTTCCGCGACCTGTCGGGAGCTTCTTTTCCTTTTTCTTCACTGCCCGACACCAAACCCATGCTGCTGCGGATACGACACCCATATGCTTAAACCCCTCCGAGGATTAGAGGAGGTGATGGCCATGGCGCGCGCAGGAAGCATTTGCTGTGAACCCGGGTGCCCGAAACCCGCTGTTTATCGGGGCAGGTGTCGCAGCCATGCCCAAGAGCACGAGCGGTCCCAGCGTGCTACCGTGGCCACCAAACGCGATGAGCCAGGTAGCCGGGAGGCTCGACGCCGGGTGGTTGCTGCCTGGCGCGCTGCCCATGGTGATGTGTGCCCCGGCTATCGCCGACCGCCGCACCCGGCGCGGGACCTTACTGCCCAGCACGCGCATGCGCTTGCTGACGGCGGCGACCCCGGCCAGCCCTTAGCGGTGCTGTGCCGTAGCTGCAATAGCCGGCACGGCGCCGACCGTCTTACTGCCCGCCGCGCCCGCCGCTGACCCCAGGGGGATACCCCCTGTAGCATGCTTGCTATTGGCCGTGACGGAGGTAGCTAGATGGTGCGGAGGGTTCAAAAACCGCCTCTAGCCTGCTATTTTTTGAACCCTTAAACCTGATATTTTGCTTGGTGAAACCTTCCTGTAGGGGGTGATCTCATGCCTAGTGGTGGTGCTAGGCCCCGGTCGGGGCCGCCGCCGGACCCGCGGTCCGGTAGGTCTGATGCCCGCGGTATCTCTTCGGAGTTGCGGGTGCTGCCGGCGGCTGGCTACGCGGGCAAACCCCCGCCGTGGCCACTGCCAACCGGCGCTACTAGGGAACGTGCCCTATGGAAAAAGGTATGGCGGTTTCCCCAGGCTGCGGCGTGGGCTGACGAGGAATGGCGGTGGTTGACTATCGCCCATTATGTGCGCTGGGCGGTCCGTAGCGAAGCCCCAGGGGCCACGCCTTCAATGATGACCCAGGTGCTGCGGCTTGCCGATAGCATTGGTCTGACGCCTGCCGGCCTCCTGCTCAACGGCTGGACAATCTCCACTGCTGACGACGATTCCGTCCCCGAGGCGGCCCCGTCATCGCAACGACCCGATCCTCCCAGGCGCCGCCTACGGGCGGTAAAGGACGATGACGATGATCCTACCGACTGATTGGGTTGTCGACTTTCCTACCCTCGGGGATCTGTGGGATGCCTGGGTGCAGGCTCACTGTCTCATCCCCGATGGTTATAGACGTGGGGAGGCATTCGTTTGGTCCGATTGGCAATTCTGGTGCGCCGCTAACTTCGGCCGGATCCGCACCGGGCTGCAATGGGAAAACATCCCCCTGGGTGCCAGGGCGTTCACCTACCGTCGGCTGCAGGTTATCGCCCCGCAGAAGACCGGTAAAGGCCCGTGGGCGGCGTCAATGACAGCTATCCAGGCAGTGGGCCCCGCCGAATTTGACGGCTGGGCTTCCGCTGGGGATGCCTACAGGTGTTCCGACTGGGGCTGCGACTGCGGCTTCATCTTCCCTTATCAGGCTGGGGAGCCCAAGGGGCGGCCTCACCCGTCGCCACTGATCCAGCTGACCGCTACGTCTGAGGACCAGGTGGAAAACACCTACCGGCCGCTGCGGGCGATGATCCAGATGGGTCCCCTCCGGCATCAGATGGCGGTCCGCGATGGGTTTGTGCGCATCCTCGGCGGCCTGGGCGGCGACGACGCCGACCGTGTCGATGCCGTAACCGCCAGTGCTGACAGTCGCGTTGGTAACCCCGTGACGTTTTGCGAACAGGACGAGACGGGGCTGTGGACCAAGCGCAACCGCATGACAAAGGTCGCTGACGCACAGCGTCGTGGTTTGGCTGGCATGGGTGGTAGGGCAATCGAGACGACAAACGCTTACGACAGTGCGGAGCAGTCGGTTGCCCAAACGACGCTTGAAGCCAACTTGGATGACGTGGCAACGTTCTATATCCCACCGCCCAAGCATTTGAAGTGGGAGCGGAAACGAGACCGCCGCCGAATCCTCGAAGCCGTCTATAAGGGCAGCCCCTGGGTCAATATCAACGCGGTGCTGGCCGAGGCTGACGAAATATCTCTCCGCGACCCCGAACAGGCTGAGCGGTTTTTCGGCAACCGGATCACCTACTCATCAGGCAGCTGGCTGCCAGCAGGACTATGGGAGGAACACTATGCAATGGTTGGAGAATCCCCCTGACGGCACTAGCATTTGCGTGGGCTTTGACGGGTCAGAAAACAACGACTGGACTGCCATCCGAGGCGAAACCCTTGATGGTTTCTCGTTCACACCCCGCTACGGGCCAGATGACAGGCCCACTATCTGGAATCCTGCCGAGTGGCAAGGCCGGATACCCCGCGGGGAAGTAGCCGCCGCTGTCGACGAACTCTTTGGTCGCTACCAGGTGGAACGCATGTACTGCGATCCCCAGGATTGGAGGTCCGAGATTGGCGAATGGGCGCTCAAATACGGTGCCGAGCATGTGTTCGAGTGGGCTACAAACAGCATCAAACGCATGTACCAGGCCATCCGGCGGTTTGAGGTAGACCTGACAACGGGGCGTATCACCCATGATGGCTGCCCGCTCACTAGCCTGGCCATAGCCAACGCCCGAAAAGTCGCCAAGCCTGGCCAAATGTACGTGCTCGGCAAAGCAACAGAACAACAAAAGATTGACCCGGCTATGGCTACCGTGCTCGCCCACGAAGCAGCCATGGACGCCCACGCCGACGACTGGGAAAACAGCACGACGGCAGCCAGGGTTGTTGTGCTAGGCCGCCGCAGAAGGAGGTGACAACGAATGGAGCTCACGCCAGAAGAACGGAGACTCGCCGAGAAGCTCTTCAACAAGATTCAACGGCAGCGCCGGGAGGACCGCAAGAACGAGCGCTACTACCAGGGCCTGCAGGAAATCGGCAATTTGGGTATTGCGGTGCCGCCCGATGTGCAGCCTTTTGCTTTTCCTCTGAATTGGTGCCGCACCTATATCGACGTCCTTGAGGAGCGCCAGGATGTGAGGATGTTCCTGCGCTCCGGGGCACTCGAAGAAGACGCCGAGCTACGCGCCGACTGGGAAGCCAACGACCTTGACTCCCTGTCCCACCTGGTGCACCGGGATTTGCTGATTTACGGTCGGGCGTTCATCTCTGTTGCCGCCCGCGATGGCGGCGGCAGGCCCCGGATCATGCCCGAATCCCCCAAAGACATAGCCGCTTTGGTTGATGCGCGCACCCGCGAAATGACCGCGGCTCTCCGTATCTACCGTGACGATACCGGCGTCGCCGAATACATGACCCTCTACCTCCCCGATTCCACCGTGCTCATCGACCGCCGCGCCGGGAAATGGGAAGCAACCAGACGCATCAAGCATCGCCTAGGCCGGGTGCCACTGGTGATGATCCTCAACCGGCAACGAACCGGGGAATGGTCGGGCGAAACCCAACTAGCGGATCTCCGGCCCCTGGTCGATATGGCGGGCCGAGTGATGCTGCAGCTCCAGCTAGCCATGGAGACCGTAGCAACACCCCAGAAAGTAGCTCTGGGTGTAACTCAGAAAGATTTTGTGGACGCTGACGGCAATCAAATCGACGACCCCTGGGAGACTTATTTAGGTGCCATCTGGGCGATCTCCAGCAAAGACGCCAGGATCGAGCAGCTGTCGGGCGCCCAATTGACGGGTTTCCACGACACCATCAAAATGCTGGCCGAACAGGCGGCAACCGTGACCGGCCTGCCGGTGCGGATGATGGGGCAGAGCACTGCCAACCCCGCCGCCGAAGGGGCTATCCGCGCTGATGAATCCCGCCTTGTGAAGCAGGTGGAGCGGCTGAACGTCCTCATGGGTGCCGGCTGGGCGTGGGCGCTCGGCATCGCCGAGCGGATCCGCACCGGCAGCTGGGAAGCCGACGGCAAAATCAGCACCCTGTGGCAAAACCCCGGCACCCCCACCGAATCACAGCGGGCCGATGCGCTGCAAAAAAGCACTGGCGGCAGGCCGTTCATGTCAGTGCGCGGGGCCATGGCCGAGATGGGATGGCCGCAACAGCGCATCGACCGCGAGCTGGAGTGGCTGGAGCAGGAAAACAGCATGGGCGGCATCATTGAAAAGCTTGAACGTGGTGCCGACGACAAGGCTGGCGAACGCGAACCGCCGTAGTCGCGCTAGCCGTCGTCTAACGGTGTGGAGGGAGGCCTACCATGTTGGATTCCCAGTACTCCAGGCTCCCCCCACAACTACAGGCCGCCGCCGACTACCGGCAGCGACTCATCGCCCAGATAGTTCGGCGGGTGCTCGCGGCCTGGCGGCCCAACAGTCCGCAGGACCCCAATAGCTGGTTCGCTAGCCATGCCCTGCCGTTCACCGAGATGGTGACCCACGGGCAACTACTGGCGGCCCAAGCAGCAATCGCGTCAGCGGACGTTGCGCTGGACTTACAACACTATGATGCGGTACCGGAGCTGTCAGCGGACCCGGAGGCGTTCGCCGGGGTAACAGGCAGCGGCGACCCCGTGATGGGCCTCGCCTACGCCCAAGCCCAAAAAATCACCGAACTGGTCGACGCCGAAGCCCCTATCACGGAGCGGGCACAGGCGTGGCACCACGCGGGCGTGATGCTCGCAACCGCCACCCAAACCGCTATCTCTGATGCCGCCCGCATGGCCATACTCACCCACCTGGCCGCCAGGCCTGGCACCACATGGGTGCGCGTGGTTCGCCCCCCATGCTGCGCCAGATGCGCCATCCTGGCAGGCAAAAAAGGCACCAGCCGCATGAAATTCCTTCGGCACCCGGGGTGCGATTGCACCGCCATTCCGGTCTCCGAGGCTACGTCGGATATGCACAAACTGTTCCATTTCGACGCCAAGGAATACTTCGATTCCCTAGCGCCAGAGCAGCAGGCCAAGGTGTTCACTAAAGCAGGCGCCAGGGCTATCCGGGACGGGGCGGACATCAACCAAGTCGTTAACGCCCGCCGGGGCATGACGACTATCACCTCGGCAGGCGGCCGGCGGCGGCTCATCACCACCGAAGGCACCACCAAGCGCGGTTGGGCGTCTGAATACTTGCGGGAACAATACGGCGCGTCGCTGCAAAAAGCCGGTGGCAGGTACCGTCGCACGTCGGTAGCTAGGCTGATGCCGGAAGAAATCTACCGTATCGCCGGCGACGACCGCGACTTAGCCCTAGCGTTGCTCCACAAGAACGGCTTTCTCACCGACGCCACACCAGATTTGTCTGGTAAGTGGTCATGGGCGAAACGTGATCCCGCTGTTCTGGAGGCCAAACGCAGGATCGGCGCCAGGCCCAGTATTGCGATCTCTGGACCGAGCAGCGCTGACGATCAAGCTAAACCCGCCATCGGCGCCGAGACTGACGCTAGGCTCAAACACGACTACTCCCAGCGTATAACTACGTCCCCCAGACAATTCCGTAAAGTTGTCAACCGGGTGCTGAGCTATATGGATGAAGCGCACCAAGGGAAAACATTCCTCCCCGACGAATACAAAATCGGGTTAATGAACGGTCGTGATCGCCTCGGGACGAAAGTGGAAGACAGCGCGATCCGCGGAACTTCGTACCGAACCATTGACCATGAGGGGATTACTCGTTACCGAGTAACGATTAACGGGACTTTCCAAGGGCAGGAGCTAACCACCCTTCACGAATTGGGGCATCTCATCAAATGGAAATACGAAACCCTGCCAGAGATGAAACCGGTGCTTGCGGCGATTCGGCGAGCGCCGTCGACACGTGAGATCGCAACGTATGCGGGGAATCTGACGGAGAGCCACACCCAAATCTATCTTTTGCTAGATGATGAGCTTTTCGCTCGGGCATATGCCCAGTGGGTGACCACTAAAACCGGGGCACCGAGGCTGGTAAACACCCTGAATTTTCACCGGGGCCGGGAGCACGTTCTAGATAGCGTACAGTGGCAGGACTCTGAATTTGCGCAGTATATTATGCCTGCTCTTGATGAATTTTTTACCCAGGTGTAGCATTGTAATTATGTTATTCACAGATGCCCCTATCGACGCCCCCTGGGATGTTATTGTGCAGTCCTACATGGACGTCATGGGGTGGTCACGCGAGCGTGCGGAAGAATACGTAGACGCGCTCGCGGGTATTGGCATGTGGAAGCCTTGCGACCGGAAAGAAAAGTACAAAAACGCCGCCCCGCCGCCCCTCAGCTGCCCACTCTGGTAACCCCTAAAAACTTGTGACACCGACCCCCCGAAAGCGGAGGTCGGTTTTTCTATGCCCAAAAACAAAGAAGGAAGGAAGATCTATGATTGTCAACGGTCTAATGCGCTATCACATTCGGTGCGTTACACAGCCCCCCATCGACAGCCAGGATCCACTAGCCGGCGGTGCTAGCAACGCCGCCGGGGCCGCTTCTACCCCCCAGGCCAGTGGCCGGCAACGGGAAGGCGAAACCGCGTCAGCCACCAACAACACCGACGGCGACAGCGATAGTGACGGGGACAGTGACGACGCCCCGAACGGTCGAGGCTCGAAAACCCAAGTGCTTGCCGATCTCGCCAAAGAGCGTGATAAAAGGCAAGCCTTCGAGGAAGAAAACACTGCGCTGAAGGCGCGCCTGGCAGAGTTCGAGCGCGCCCAGATGACAGAGCAAGAGAAAACCGCAGCGGACCTTAAAGCCGCCCAGGGCCGCGTGGCGGCTCTGGAAGCGCAGATCGCCGAACAACAACACCAGGCGGCGGTTGCTGAGGCGCTAAAAACTGCGGGATTACCAGCTGATCTGGCCGGGCGGCTTCAGGGCTCAACCCCGGAAGAGCTCGCCGCCGACGCTAAGACATTAGCCGCGGCGCTAGGGGAGCCGCCGGTCGATCCCTCCCAAGGGCAACATGCCGGCGGCAAGATGGCCCCCCGCAGCCTCACTGAGGCGCTCCGCAACCACTACAACGTCACATAAAAGATAAGGAGGCTCGCTATGCCTATTACCCTGGCAGACGCCAAACTCAACACCCTGGAAGACTATGACCCGGCGATCATCGACGAGTTCCGCAAAAACTCCCCGCTGCTAGACGCCTTGATCTTCGATACCGCGGTCAACCCCGCAGGTGGCGGCGCCACTCTCGAATACGGCTACCGGCGGCTAGTCACCCAGCGGGGTGCCGAATTCCGCGAAATCGGCAAAGAATACACCCCCCAAGAAGTAAAGACCGTCAAGAAAAGCGTGGAGCTCAAGCCGCTGGGCGGTACTTTTGAAGTGGATCGGGTGCTTGCTCACCTAGGCCCCGCAGCCAGCGACGAGGTGGCCCTGCAAACCTCCCAGCTCATCAAAGCCACCAATGCGAAGTTCAACGATGCGATCATCACCGGTGACACCGCGGTCGATGCCAAAGGCTTTGACGGCCTGGACAAGGCGCTGAAGGACTCTGTGACCGAGCTGAACGCCACGGGGGAGAAAGACTGGACTGCCCTCACCACCGCCGACACCGCGCTGGCTATTCTCGACGATCTGGACGAACTCCTCGGCGCTCTGGATGGCCCGCCCACCCTGCTGCTCTGCAATAAGCGTGTGCTGGCGAAGATCCGGGCAGCAGCGCGCCGGGCCAACCTGTACACGCAACAGCCGGTCGAGGGGCTGCTGGGTGCGGGTGGCCATGAAATCACCCGGGAAATGCTCGGTAACGTCATCCTTGCGGACGCCGGTGAGAAAGCCGGCACAAATGACCCGGTGATCCCCATGGCTGCGGGCAAAACCAGCATCTATGCTGTACGCATCGGCCTAGACGGCTTCCACGGCGTGACTACCACCGACGGCCAAATGCTGCGCACCTGGCTGCCTGACTTCAGCACCTCCGGCGCCGTGAAGCGTGGTGAAGTAGAACTGGGCCCGGTTGCTCCGGTGCTCAAATCCACCAAGGCCGCCGCGGTGCTGCGCAATGTCAAGATCGGAGCCTAATCATCATGGCCATCGTGAAAACCCCCGTCGAGGGCTACACCGGCCCCGTCGGCGCTGATTTGTTCGTCGGCGGCGTCTGCACCGACGTCCCCGACGACCGGCTGGACTACTACCGGCGGCAAGGCTACACCATCCTCGACCAGGAAACTACCACGCCGCAGGAGACGCCAATCCGACTGCCAGCCGACGGCGCCCCGAAAGCCGACTGGGTCACCGTAGCTGTTCAGCTCGGCATTGACGTCAAAGGCAAAACCAAAGCCGAAATCATCGCAGAAGTCACCGCAGCCACCCCACCAGCGGAGGAGTAACCCCCATGGCCACCTGGCTCACCGCCGACCCTAAAAACCTGTGGCCACACCTCGACAGCACCCGGCTGGAGGAAGCGAAACGCCTCATTGAGAGGGCGGAACACATCATCCTTCAGCGCTTCCCCAGCATCCCCACCCGCATCCAGCAACGCCGACTCAGCGTTGAAGTCGTTGCTGGCGTCGTGGAGGATATGGTGACCCGTGCCATCGCCAAAGAAGACCGGGGCGGACTCGCCCAGCTGGCCTACCCGGAGGTGACCATGCAATGGGAAACCGACGGGGCGTTGGGGCAGGGCTCAAGACTGTGGCTCACCACCGACGAGGTCGTCCTGCTGTCCCCGCAGCTGGCCCAGGGCGCCTGGAGCATCCGTCGTAAAGCAACACCTACGCTGCCGGAGGACCGATGCTAACCCCTCGTGTCCTCTTCCAACCCGGGTGGCAGTATCGGCGGCAAACAACCACCCGGGACGATCCCATCACCGGGGAAGTCATCGCCACCACCTACGAACCCATTGCCGGCACCGGCCTTATTCAAGAGGCCTACTGGACCGGTATGCAAGAAACCACACCCACCGGAGGCATCCGTGACGAACGACTCGTGATGTTCGCCCCCACAGGTGCCGCTGTGGCAGGCCTCGACGTCACCGCCAAAGACGAATTCATTGGGCCCGACGGCCGGGTTTGGCAGTGCATCAGCGACGGCATCGCCCGCGGCATCCCAGGCCGGCCACCCGACTACATTGCGGCACGAGTCCGCAGAGCAAAGGAGAAAGAACAACCATGACCGAAACCATCCCTGCTACTCAAGCCGAGCAGCTACTGCCCGAGGAAGAAGGCGTCCACAACGGCATCTACCACGGCACCGACGCCGACGGCAATCCCTTCTACACCGCGGCCGGCAGCCCCTACCACCTGGCCGACATCCGCAAGAAACAAGCCGCCCGCGCCGCCGAAGCCGCCGAGAAGGAGACAAAGGAGGAGAACCCCAGTGGCGAAAGCGAAACTCGTCCTGTACCGGCGCCGAATACTTCGCGAACTGCGGCGCCAAACGGTACCAGCCCGAAAGAAAATCGCCCAGGAGATAGCCAGCCAAGCTAAAGCTATCGCCCCCGTCCTCACCGGCGACTACCGTGACGGCATCGGCACCAACGTTCGGGGCACCATGGTGCGGGTTGTTGACAACGACGAACTCGCGATCCACAAAGAGTATGGCACTGCCGACACCCCCGCCCACGCCACCCTTACCGGCACCGCCATGCGATTCGGCCGCTACCGAGGCATGAGGCCCCGATGAGTAACATAATTCCAACCGCCTACATCCCCGGAGAAGTACGCAAACATCTACTGGCTGATGCCGAATTTGTTCGCCTGCTGCATGGTGGTGCTATCACCTGCCGGGAGGTCCCCGACCCGCTCACCAAACCTCACGTCACGGTCAAGGCTGTAGGGCATCAGGGCGGCGACCCCCGGCTGCACCGGGTGCTCATCCAAATCACCCCCTGGGTGCCCCGACCCGACGTCTCCCGCATCCCCGAAGACCCCGACGTCACCGCCTGGAACCTCGCCACCCGCGCCGGGGAGCTAATGGCCAGGGCAAAAAACATCATCGTTGATGACACCCATGCCTGGTCCTCCCACTGGGTGGACGGCCCCATCCAGCTGGAAGACAAAAACCGGGGTCTTGACCGAATCATTTACTACGCGCCTGTCCGTATTGGTGTTCACCTGCGCAGGCACACAATCTAACAAAGGAGTGCATCATGTCCGATTTTGCTGATTCCAAAAAAGCCCATGTTTGGTTGGATGGCGACGCTTTCCGCGCCCCCGTAGGCACTGCCATGCCCGCTGATCCTTTTGCCGCTACCCTCACCGGGTGGGACGCCTACGGCGGCATTGAAGCAGGCATTGAGGTGACTGCTGAGCAGCAAGTCACCAAGAAGAAGATCTGGAACAAGCGCAATGCCATCTACAAGATCATCCGCGACGCTTTGGAATCTGGTATGAAGTACCGCGCTGTCGACAACAGCAAGGCCGCCCTGTTGACCCGCCTGCAGGGCGGCAAGATCACTAAGAAGGGCGATCTCTACGTTGCCGAGCTTGGGCTTGGCGAAGAATTTGCCTTCTTCTGCCGGTTCGATGACGGCGTTTCTAAGATGGCATTCTACTGCCCTCGTGTGACGCTGGCGTCGCCGGCGAAGCGCGCCACCCTCGACGACCAGAACCTGGACGGCTGGGAGTTCGACAACTCCTTCCTTGAGGGCTACGAGGAAATCATCCCCGAGCTGCCGGCAGGCATTACCGTGCCCTAATGGCTACCACTTCATGCCCATTTTGCGCAATCATCATGGGGGAGGAGTGGGCGCGGGAAATCTACCGCGACGACCATACCGTGGCATTTTTCCCACTTCAACCGGCGACTCTTGGCCACACCCTGGTGGTTCCCCGCCGGCACATACCCGATATTTGGGAGCTGCCAGAAGCTGACGCCGCGTGCCTCTCTCGCGCTGTCTTGCGGGTTGCTGCGGCGTTACGTGCGGCTGTCACCCCAGACGGGCTAAATATCATCCAGTCCAGCGGGGCGGCAGCAACTCAAACCGTCCCTCACCTGCATGTGCATTTGGTGCCGCGCTGGGCAGCGGATGCTATGGGCCCTATTTGGCCGGCCAGGCCTCCCCGCCACCCGCCACAAGTGCTCGACAACCTCCGTGCCAAGCTGGCTGGCCTCATATAGGGCGGGCTAGGTGCTGGCTTGTGCCCGAACCTTTATTCCTTCCAAACATTACATTAGGAGAAACCACTTATGGAAAAAATCGACCTATTCGAGCGCGCTCTCGCTATCAACGGCGGCGACCCCGTCGCTACTACCCTGCTTGGTGTTGACCTGTCGCTGCGTCGGAATTTCACTGGCCAGGAAGCGCACGAGATTGTTCGGGCGTTGTTTGACCATGCTGACGAAGCAGTGCATGACCAGGCCACGCGGGTTATCGCCCTGGTGTCCGACTCCCCCAAGAAAGACCAAGATGCGTTCGTTGACAAGCTCATGACGTTAAGTCTCGCCGAGGTCATGCGGGTGTTTGATGTCATCGGTGAGATCTGCGGCTACCGGGATGCCGATGGCAATTTTTTTCCCACATCCTCCAGCTAGCCAACCCCCAGGAGTTCGCTAGGCGGCTGGTTGGGTTCCAATCCAAATACCACCTAAACTACCGCACGTGCCTGGCGGAAATGTGGTGGGTCGACCTGGCGATACTCGCTGACGGGCTGGACGAGTGGACCCCCACCGACGAAAACATCGCCCGCCTGGTGGACCGGGAGGATTACTGGCTGAACTCCGAATACAGGTCGTGGATCACCGACCCAGACGACCCCGAGGTACAGGCGGAGAAAAACCGCCAGAAACTACTAGGCGTGAAGCCCCCAGAGCAGCCACAGCTGTGGCCCGTCGCGGTTCGCCCACCAGCGCTGCAACAGCAGCTGGTGCAGGCGGCCGCTCAGGCGGCGGAGAAAATAGCTAAACCGTCAAGAAAGAAGATCACCATCACGGAGTTTCTGCGCATGCGCGGCAACTAGGTGGTTAAGAGGAGGGCATAATGGCCGGCGGCAAAATTGATATTCTGGTTGAACCGAACACCAAAGGATTCAACCGTGCCCTGGAATCCAGCCTGGGCAGTGCCCTGGGCATCGCTGGGAAACTCGGTGCCGGTATCGGCGTCGCCCTCGGCCTTGGCAGCGTCGCCAGCGACATCGTGTCTGTCGGTACCGAGTACCAAAGCCAGCTGAATACGATGGCGGCGGTGTCCCAGGCGACCGCGGGGCAGATGGACGCAGTGCGCGCCAAGGCTAGGGAACTCGGCAATGACATCAGCCTCACTGGTACGTCGGCATCTGATGCTGCAGCGGCTATGACCGAGCTCGCTAAGAATGGGTTAACTGTTGCCCAGTCCATGGAAGCCTCCAAGGGAACATTGCAGCTGGCTGCTGCCGCCCAGATTGATGCCGCCCAGGCCGCCACCATCCAGGGGCAGGCTCTGCAGGCGTTCGGTTTGGGCGCCCAAGAAGCAGGCCGGGTATCCGACATTCTCGCCGGCTCGGCGAACGCTAGTGCCGCGGAGATCACCGACGTGGCCCAAGCCCTCCAGCAGGCCGGCACAGTGTCGCACGCTTTTGGCGTGAGCATCGACGACACCTCCACCGCGATCGCTATGTTCGCCAATGCCGGCATTACCGGCTCCGACGCCGGCACCCTGCTGAAAACGTCTCTGCTGGCGCTCACCGATCAAGGCAAACCCGCGCAAAACGCCATCCACGACCTGGGCCTAACCGTCTACGACGCTAAGGGAAAGTTCGTAGGGCTACCGTCCCTGATCGGCCAGCTGAACGCCGCGTCAAACCGCATGACGGAGGAACAATACCAGGCGGCAACCGCCACCCTATTCGGCTCCGATGCCATGCGCTTCGCTTCTATCGCTGCTGGTAAAACCACCGAAGATTTCAATGCCCTCAAGGAAGCAGTTACCCGGCAGGGGCAAGCCGCCGAGGTAGCAGCAGCCCAGACCAAAGGATTGCCGGGTGCCCTGGAACGCCTCGCTAATGCGAAAGAAGATTTGACTCTTGGCCTATTTGAGGCCCTCCAGGATGACTTGGTGGCAGCCGCCGACGCCGGTACTGCCGCTCTCGGCAAGATTGGTCCCGCCGCCGAATCGGGCATCCACCTAGCTTCAGGTGCTGTGCACGGGCTTGTTACCGCCCTCACCCCCGTGGCAGGCCTTGCAGCCACCCTAGCCAGCGACTTCACCGGCCCATTGCTCGGTATTGCCGCCGTCATGGCCCTGAAAAACTGGACAGACTTCCCTACGAAAATCACTGCAGCCAGAACAGCGATGGTGCAGGCCAAGAAAGACGTTGACCTTCTTCAGGACGGGATGCAGGCGACGGGCGCTCGAACTAGTAAGTTTGAATCTCAGGTGCATTACCTCACCCTGTCTAGCAACAAACTTTCCCAAGCTATAGGGCAGGCAGGGAAAGCCTTCATCTCTGGGTCAGAAAGCTTACAGATTGCGGCCCGAAAATTCCGCTACGGAGGCCATTACATCACCGCAAGTGCGGCTCAAATCGGCAATGCCGCTGCAGGTGCCGCCAAGGGAGGCCTATCCCTCATGAAGTCCGCCGCGGGTGGCCTAGTAGGCGCCTTAGGCGGCCCGTGGTCTGTTGGCATCATGGCCGCCGGTGCAGTCATCGGCGGGTTCGTTGAAGCGAACCATGCTGCTACTGAGGCCCAGCGCAAGCTAGCAGCAGCAACAAAAGCTACTCAAGTTGCCCAAAATGATCTGGCTAAAGCAGTCGCGGGCACTACTGGGGCTTTAACTGAACAAGCAACAAAAGCTGCAGAAAAACTTGCTGATGCCACCCTGACACAGTTCACTGCTGTTGGCGAAAACAGGGCGAACCCATTCCGTAAATATCTTACTGATGCTCCCACTATTACCTACGAAGACCGCCGTAAACTCTCATTCGCAGAGCTAAAGGAAATCAACCATGGGGCAGACGAGGTCTCGGCCGCCTATAACACGTTAGACTCCACACTCACTACTCTCGGCCTGAGCATGGAAAAACTCAACAGCATCGTCGCTGAAGGCGGAGACGACTATAAGAAACTCGTTGCCGCGCTGCGTGCCGCTGGTGAGGAAGGCGAGCGTGCCGCGGGCTATCTGGAGAAATCACGGAAGCAGATCGAAGACACGATAGCTGCTGCGCGCCGGGTTGACCCTGCTGCCGCCCAGGCGGCCAAGGGAATTGATGTTCTGGCGGATTCGTCGGCCAACGCCAACGATAAGCTGAACGCCCTGGAGTCGATCATGCAGGCTATGGGCCTGGCGCCCATAGCAGCAGAAGAAGCGTTGGCGTCCGCTGCCCAGGCTGCGACTGATATAGCGAAATCCGCTGAGACCGCGAACCACCCGGTAGAAGAACTGGGCGAAAATCTCGGCGACCTAGCTGCCGGAAAGCTGGACCGTACGAATAACAGCGCTAACGAGCTGGCTAAACGATTCGCAACAATGCGGCAGGAGCTGGAGAAAGTAGCCACTGCTGGCGGCCCAGTTAACGAAGCTTATAAACAATTCCAGGGAACGTTTACCACTCTCGGCCAGGAGTTCGGCCTGACCACAGAGCAAGTCCAGCACCTGGCTGATGCCTATGGTGTGCTGCCAAAGGAAATTACTACCCTGGTTGGCGTCAATAGCGAAGGCGCTAAGAAAGAGCTGGCCACTGTGTGGGCCCAACTCTACCCGCTCAAAGCTGGCGCCAGCATCGAGGTCAAGGCTGTGGGTGACCAGGCCATGGGTGTACTCAAAGACCTGGGTATCAAGGCGGAAAAGCTGCCTGATGGCATCAACATGAAGCTGACCGCCACCGACGCTGACGCTGTGGCCAAACTCGGAGAAGTGGCAGCGAAAGCCGACGCTATCGGCGACAAACCAGTCGACGTGAAACTGCTGCTGGACGACACAAAGTTCACGACCAACGCGGCAGCCGCCAAGAACCTGGTCGACGATCTGGCGATCCAGAAGCCTTCCCCCCAAGCGCAGCTCATCATTGACGAGTTCCTCAAGTCCGGTGAGATCGCCAAAGGCGACCTGTACTACCTGACCGGCCTATCGGCCCGCCCCCAGGCTGAACTGAACAAAGATTTGTTCGATGCCGGATTCAACACCACCAAGGAACAGTTAGATTCGCTCACCCGCACCACAGCGATGCCAACCGTCGATGCGAACACCGCGCCCGCCCGCAATAAAATCCAGGCGTTGTGGGATTTTCTTGGGAGCTTTAACACGGTGCTCGCTCTTGGAACGAGCGCGGCTGCTGTAGCAGTAGCCCCGAAGAAAGCATCTGGTGGCCGCCTACCAACAGCCGGCCCTGGCACCGACACTACCGACGGCATCCTGGCGGTCAACCCCCGAGGCACTCCGGTGGCTTGGGTGGATGCTGGCGAGTGGATCATCAACCGACGCTCGGCTGACCAATACAACCGCACCCTGCGCCACCTGAACCAGGGTGATGGGCCAGGCGCCCTGGCGGCCCTCTATAACGAGCTGCCCCGCCACGCTACGGGCGGGCGGGTGCAGAAGGTTAAGACTGATTTGGCCCCGCTGGATGGTACCCCTTACATCCTGGGCGGTTTTTCCCTGGCTGGTGTGGATTGTTCCGGCGCTGTGAGCGCCGCGGTGAACTCGTGGGAGAATGCGCCGATCTTCCAGTCCCGTATGAGCACCGCCACGGAAGGCCCATGGCTTGCCGCACACGGTGCCCTGCCTGGCCGCGGCAACCCCACCGATTTCCAGATCGGCTGGTGGGATAACGGTGGCGGTGCCAACGGGCACACCGCCCTCCGGTTGCCTGATGGCACCTATATTGAGTCCGGTGGCAACACCGGTGGTGGCCTCACCATCGGGCGTGGTGCCGGCCCTCTCGACGGGCGGGGTTTCACGAACTGGATGCACTTTTCCGGCAGTGCCGCTGATCTTAGCCTCCCCGCCCTAGAGTTAGCGTTTAGCAGCCTCACCGGCGGTGGCACCAGCGTGAGCTGGGGCGAAGCCCAATCCCTCCACGATCTGGCCATCAAATATTTAGGCGCAAAGGTCTATGACCAGGGCGGCATCCTGCCCCACGGCGGCGTGGCGGTCAACCTTTCTGGGCGACCCGAGATGGTGCTGCCCCCGACGCTAAGCCAGGCGGCCCGTAGTGGCCAGCTGCAGGCCACATCCCCAGAGCTGGCCCGCGCCGTCGACAAGCTCACCGCAGCACTGGCGGGGGCGACCGCGGCATTCGTCAAAGCCGCGAAAGAGCTAGACGCGCCAGTGCGCGCCGGGTCGAAGGAACTAGCCGCCTGGGGTGGTGGCTTCCTTGGCAAGAGTCAGGTTGTTATTGACGCTGAAAAAGGCCTTGTGGATACCCGTAAGGCCATTGCCGATGAGTCCAAGGACATCGCCGACGCCGAGAAGGAATTGGCCAAGGCCCGCAAGGACTTGTCGAAAACTGAGCGAGACAACGCCGATAAGCTCATCGACGCCCAGGACCGGCTGCGGAAAGCCCGCAGTAAAGACAAAGCCAGCGCCGAAGACATCGCTGACGCCGAACGTAACCTCGCTAAGGTGCGTGAGGATGCCCCGGAGAAATCCCAGGAGGCTGCCGAGAAGATCGCCCAGCAGGAAGAGAAGCTGGCTGAGGCTAGGAAGAAAGCCGCCGACTCCGCGAAGCGACTAGAGGCCGCCGAGCGCACAGTCACCGCGGCCTACTACCAGGCCCTGGCTGATCTTATCGATGGCGTGAGCGGGCATCTGGCCTCCGCCGCGGGGCACTTCGGCGAGTTCTTCGACGTCCTCGGCAAAGCCGCCGAGATCGCCGATAGTGAGCGCAAGGCCATAGGGGAGCTGCAACAATCGCAGATCCGCAACAGCTTAGCCCTACAGAAGTCCTTGCTGGACCTGCAAACAGCAGAATGGGACGTGCACACTGCCCGCGCGCAGGGCGCCATCTCGGTGGCCCAGGCGGAGAAACAGTTAGCTGAAACCCGTAAGCAGCAGGCACTGCTGGGGGCAACCGGCATCGAAGCCATGGGCGCCGCCCTCGACAGGTTCCGCACCACGGGAACATTCTCAATCGGCCAGGTTGCCGATTCTGTTGTCGCGCAAACCGCAGCGGTGAAGGCCGCGGAGTGGGCGGTTGCCGAGGCCCGCGCCCAGGCTGCAGCCGACCAACACGCCGCCACCCAGAAACAGGCATTGGCCCAGCTAGATGTCGCCGACGCCACCTTGACCCAGGCGAACACCGCGGAGATGCTGAGGATCAAAACCGAAGCACTCACGCAGCAGACCGCCCAACTGTACGGGCTGACACCCAGCGCAGCCCAGGGCGCTAGCGCTGGCTTTAGCGGCATCGGGAAACTCCTCGGCGGTTTGGGTAAGCTCGCCGCGGGTATTGCCGGTGGTGCCGCAGGCTTCGCGGCCGGCGGCCCCCTGGGCGCTATCCCCGGTGCTACCATCGCCCTCGGCGGCCTAGGCGACCTAGTGCGCGGCGGCTTCGACCTCTTCAACAACAGGCAGTCCGTGAAGGAAGCCTGGAAAGGCATGGGCCTAGCCCAGAAAGCCGGGGTCGTTTTGGGCGGCCTGGGTGGCGGGGCGCTCGCTATCGGCGGCGCCGCGCTCACCCCCCAATACGGTGCCGAGGCGGCCATCGGCGGCGCCAAGCTTGCCGACCAATGGACCGACGCCGTCCTGGGCGGTATGGCCCACGGCGTGGAATCAAAAATCGCCGCTATCCAGCGGCAAACCACGGACCGTACCGACCGGCTAGGGCTCGCCACTGATGCCCAAAAACTCCTCCTCGACACCCAGCGGCAACAGCTAGAGCTAGCAGGTGCGGCGAAAGCCGAAGCGCTGAAGGCCCAAGTGGACTACGCGAACCTGCAAAAGCAGCTGGCTGAGGCCACCACCAAGGCGGAGATCGACGCCCTCACCGAGGCCGCCCGCGTAGCGGCCACCAAGCGTGATGCCATGTTGGTGCTGGCGGCCCGCCAAGCCCAGGCTGCTGAAGCTCAGCTGGCGCATACCCGCGCGCTGGTGGAGGCCGCCCGCTCCGGCGCCACCCAAGCCGGGGTGAAAACCATCGACATTAATGTGCGCATCCCTGACAGCGTGACCACCTTTACACGTGCTGACGTTGCGCGCATCACGACCGAGGCGGTGAAGGCCGCCACCGGCGCCGACTATGTGAACGCCCGAATCTAGAAAGGGAAGGAGGCAAGCGTGTATGAGATGACCTACGTGTCGCCGGACGGTAAAACCTTCGCCCTCACCGGCGGCCAGATCGAAGTTGCCGAGGGCGGCGTCGACAAACTCGTCGGTAGCGTCAAGGAGCGAGCGTATACTGCGGTGGGGATGCCGGGGCAGCTACTCGAATCCCATGTCATCGAGCCGATCCGCGGGTCGCTCACCCTGGTGCTGGTCTCCACCCCCACCAAGCCCGCGGAAGCACTGGCCTTCGAGCTGCGCAGGGCATTCTCTCACTACCGCCCAGGCCAGCTCGCGGCCGCCACACCCCGTGGCGTGGCCAGGCTCCGATGCCGGCTAGACGGCACCATCACCGACCCTGCCGAGGTGTATAGCCGCTCCAGCGGCCTAGAGCTGCGAATCCCCCTAGTTGCCGATGAAGGCGTCTGGAAGGTAGGCCCCTACGCCGGTACCGGCAAACTCGCCGTTTCGAACTTCGGTGACGCCACCACCTACCTGGAGATCACCTGGCAAGGCAGCGGTGGCCCTATCGTCCTCCCCTCCGGCGCCACTCTAACCCTGCCCGCCACCTCCGAACGCCGACGCTTGCTCCTTAACCCCACCGACTCCTGCGCCATCATTGACCCCGCAGGCGCCGTTGACCACGCCCTGTGGCGGCAAATCCCATACCTGCCTGAGGGGGTGCCGGCAGGTCAGCAACGTACATACCAACTGCCTGCTGGTGCTACCGCCACATGGCATGTTTCCACCCTCGACCCCTGGAGGTGACCATGATCGACTGGACAACCCACCGTAAACACCGCGAACAGATCATCGCCGACACCGGCCAGTGGGTGGGGCTGCTTGACGCTGACGGCAATCCCCTCATGGACCTACCCCCCGTGGTATCCATGGTGGCGCCGGAGGCACGCAACGACCCCGGCTCTCTGGAGCTGACGGTATTATGCCGCAGCACCCGCGGCATCATCCACCCCGTCGTCACCGAGCTCGTCGCCGAGCAGCTCGGTGTGCTCAGCCCCGAGGGCAAGCTCGTCCCCGTCGCCGACCGGACCCGCTTCGTGGCCATAGAACGCGAGGGGGTGCCGCGCCGGGTGTTCTGGGCGACCCACACTGTGGCCAGGGGCGATGCCGAAGCCCCTGCCACCCTCACAATCCACGGCGTGGGGCTAACGAAGCTGCTATCGCGGTTCCCTGCGATGTCTGCCCCGACCACGTGGCGGTCGTTGTTTAAGCGGTTTGAGCGCGACTGGGTGGGGCCGGAAAACACCAAGGTGGTGTTCTCGCGGCCCCGGGACCTAGCGGGGATGAAAATGGTGACCGTCGCTGACGGCGCCACCCTCGATGGTCCTGCCGAGGCCACCATCCGGCGGCTGATTGCCGAGTCGTTAGATGCGGCGTTCCGGGTTGCTGGGATCACCAAGGATTTACCGATCCAAGTAGCGACTACCCCGACGGGGCGTCCCTCCCCGCGTATCCTGCTGCGCCCTACGGATGGGCCGCTGCTAGAGGAGATCGCCCAACCGGCTGCCGCGGCGGGCGTTATCATCACCGCCCGAATGTGGTGGCCAGGCGACCCGCAGGCCACCGGCCTGACACTAGCGCTACCCACCGTGGTTGTAACGGTTGAACAATCAAAGGAGGTGCCGTGATGAGGCCCACGCTCATTGCCGACGGCGGCGAGATAACCGTCGGCCGCCGCACCTCCACCTACGTGTATGGGGTTTTCCAGGTGGATATCCCCGAGGGCAGAGAACAAGCCCAACAAGACGACCGGTTGCAAGAAGGATACATTTATCGCCCAGATCAACGACCCACGGGGCGGTTCGATATCGGCTTTGTTCGAGCCGACGCCCGCGTCGATCTCAACGCCCAACAGTCCAATCTTGAATCCATTATCGACGCCGCCCAAAACCGGGTCGAGGGCGCGGTGTTTTTCGAGCGTGACATCACGGGGCGTGGTCTGGGCAGGTTCCGCCCAGGTGTTGACTTCGATGCTGCTAGCCTCGTCGAAGTGCTGATCTGGGGGAAAACCCTCACCCTGCCGGTAACCGCTATAGACATGACAAGCGGCGACGCTGCCGCGGTGGGCTGGCGGGTGCACGTGGGCGGCCAAATGATCGCCGATGCTGATAGCCTCCGATCCCATAACGACGCCATCCTCGGCCAAATAGAACAGGAACGCAGGCGCCGACTAGCTACAACCAAAACCGCCGAAACCGCGGCAACCACCGCCAACAGTGCCACCTCAGCGGCTGCCACGGCAAACACCAAAGCGACCTCAGCAGCTGCCGCCGCTGACGACGCAGACAAGAAAGCGAAGGAAGCCGATGCTGCCGCACGCATCGCTGACCAAAAAGCCAAAGAAGCAGATCAAGCCGCCCGCGCTGCCGATAGGAAAGCGATCGAAGCTTTGCAAACCACGGTGCAGGGTATGCCCCGCATCCTGCACATTGACACTGGCGGCGCCAACATCTTCACCGGCTCATCCGGCAGGATCAACAACGGCGAAGCATGGGGTACTCTCAAATGGTTCAGCGCCGGGCTGCAAGGTCGATCTGGTGCCAGATTCGAGGCCAAAGGCGACTGGACCGGTTCTATTCTCATGATTGCTGTTGCTACTCAGGGCGCCACAGATGTCTCCTGCGCCGATATCACTGCTGGTAACCGCTACCACGAGTCCGCCACTGGCGGAATCTTCCAAACCTATAAGTCCGCGACGGTTATCATCCTGCCCAGCACCTAACCACCGCCACTGCCCTTAGGAGGCCCCACCATGCCCACCATCACCGGTGACCTGCGTCTAATAACTAACCAGCCAGCCGCTGTTACCGCCCTGCAAATCCATGCCCCCGAAGCCCGCACCAGCGCCGGCATAGTTATTCTCCCCGCCCCAGCCATTGTTCCCGTAACCGGCGGTAAATTCACCGCCGATATTGAGCTCGGTGCTGCCGTATGCATCCCCGACTATAGCGGCGTGCTGGGCGAGCCCATTCACATCGCTATCCGTCCTGGTACCGCGACATTTGCCGAGGCGCTGGAAAACGGTCGTGACCTCACCCCAGACGAGCGCGACCGGGTTGTCGAGCTGTACCAGAAGATGATTGCCGCCGGGGACGCCGCGAAAGCCGCCGTAGCGAAAGCCGAGCAATCAGCCACCCAAGCAGCGCAGGCAGCCGCGGCAGCTAAAGAATCCGCATCCCACGCTGCCAGTGGCGTGCCCCCCGCTACCGCCACGGTGCAAGGAAAAATCCAGCTGGCCGGCGACCTCACCGGTACCGCCGATAGCCCACGCATCGTCACTGCCGGCGGTAACGGGTACAGCGTAGCTCACCGCAGCCAGGGGTTCGTGAAAACCCAACCGAACGGAGTGCTGACCATAGCTGACGACACTATCCGCGATGATGCCGCTGCGGTGCATAAGGGATATGTGGATGCGCGAATTAGCCGGCACACCCATACCACTGACCAGATCAAAGGCCTGGACACAGCGCTAGCCGGCAAAGCACCAGCATCACACACCCACCCAACCAGCCAAATCACCGGCTTGGACGATGCCCTGGCAGGCAAAGCAGCAACCAGCCACACGCACACAAAGGCCGATATCACTGATCTACCGGCAACCTCGGTAGAGGTGGCTAACAATACCCTAGTAGTGCGAGACTACAGCGGTAGGGTGAAGACCGGCAGCCCCTATAGTGATGAGGACGCTGTGAACATGGAGACCTACCGAGCCATGTTCGAAACCCAGCTCAGCCGCACGCTGTACAAACAGGAACTTTTCGACGGGAAAATCTCCGCCCGAAAAATCGGGAAAATTGTCATTCTCAATACCGCCATCCGCCCCGGCACTATAGGGAAACTCCCCTGGCCTTTCTGGCCAGAAGACGCTGTACTCTTCCTTATTCCTGCGGCATCAAGTTCGGTCCAGACGCTGGGCAGGTTCTTTATCAGTAAGCAGGGGGACGCTAGCCTGAGCACGTATAACGGTGCGACAGGCGATGTGTTCCAAGGCACGGTCACATACCTGTCATCTAACTAAAAACATGTAAACCCCGGTCCGGTCATCTACCGCGCCGGGTTTCTTCATGGAAGGAGGAAACTATGGTCACTACCGCCCAGCTTGCCGCGATTATGGGCGGCGATATCGACTACAGCCAACACGTGGCGGCAGCGAACGAGGCTATGCGGCGCGCCCAGTGTGCAACCGTGGCGCGCCAGGCGATGTTCCTGGCGCAGGTAGGTCACGAGTCAGCCGGCCTGAAGTATTTCCGGGAAATAGACCCGGGTTATTACCTTCGGGGTCGTTCTGATTTGGGGCATGGGCCGGGGGAGGGGGAGCAGTGGCGTGGCGCGGGCCCCATCCAGCTGACAGGCAAAAACAATTTTCGGGCGTTCGGTGCCTGGTGTCACGCCCAGGGGCTGATAGAGGACCCGGAGGTGTTTGTGCGCCAGCCGGAGCTGGTGGCCACGCCCCGCTGGGGCTGGCTGTCTGCATCCTACTACTGGACAGTCGCCCGCCCTGACATCAACCAACTAGCCGACGCCGGCGACATTGTTGGCGTGACCCGCCGCATCAACGGCGGCACCAACGGGCTCGCTGACCGTGAGCGCCGCTACCGGCTAGCCCTACGCATCCTCAGGAAGGAGACCCCTATGGCAGAGAAAATACTGCCGTATTCACGCGACCAAGTAACCCAAGACACCGGATATTTCTGCGGGCCGGCATCGTGTCAAACCGTGATCCGGGCGGCAACCGGCAACCTCATCGACGAATCCGTGCTCGCTGCTGAGCTGGGAACAACCACCGAAGGCACCAGCAGTATCGACCGCATGCCCTCGGTGCTCAACCGGCACATCCCCGGCGCCCTGTACGAGTATCGGGTGATGCCGAACGACCCGCCAACCCCAACCCAGACCGAACTGCTATGGGACGACATCACAGCCAGCATTGACGCAGGACACGGCGTCGTCGCCAATATCGTTGCGCCGCCAGACAACTACCCGCGAGGGGTGAACGGGTCGATCTCCCCCGCATACTCCGGCGGCACCGTATTCCATTACATCGCCATCATGGGTACCGGGGAAGACGAGAACGGCGACCCCTGCGTGTGGGTTGCCGACTCCGGTTTCTGGCCATACGGCTACTGGCTTGGCCTCGACCAGCTAGCAACGCTCATCCCGCCCAAAGGTTACGCATACTCAACTGCCGCCCCACAACAGGAAGGATTATTCATGGGACTCCCCCAAGACCGCCAAGAAGACTTAGCGCGCAAGATCGACGACATCCACACCATCCTTACTCGCCGCCTGCCCAGCCGCAGCGGCTACCGTACCACCGACGAACCCATCGACACCCTGGCCGGCTTCGTGCTCAACGCCGACGCCCGCCTGCACGAGCAAGCAGTACTTGAGACTGCCCAGGCCACCGGCCTCACCCCCGGTGACGTCCACCAACGTTTGGTGGCTGGCCAGTCGTTCGTTGAAATCCTAGAAGGAGAAAAGTAATGACCACCACTATCAACCCCACCCTCGATACCGTCCAAGCCGCTATCGCAACCGCCATTGAGGCCCAGCCCTGGTATCGGCGATTCGCCAACACGGTCAACGCATCCCTCGGTGGCGTGGCAGGCGCCCTGGCAACCCTGGCCGCCGCCTACGCCGCTACCGGCCGCGCCGACTCCACCGCCGTCCTCGTCGGCGCGGCCGCCGCTATCGCTGCAGGCATCGCCGCCCGCCTCACGAAAAACGGCGTCACCCCCTCCACAGGCGAGACCATCACTACAGCAGTTGCCGCCCAAACCACCCCCGTGGACGTCACCGTCGCAGTGCGTGACGCCGTCCGCGCCGAGCTAGACGCCCGCGATACTGCGCCGGGTGGTGAACACGCCGAATGATCGGTATAGCGCCGGCGGTAATGCTGGTGCTGGATGCCCCACCCGCCCACAGCGCTGCATGGGGCAACATCTGGGAGCGCATCAGCGCATCAGAGGCCATCATGCTGGCGCTCGTGACAGCTATCGGCGGCGCTTATAAGATTCGGGCGGATCGGCGCGCCGAACGGGAAGCTGACAAGGCGGCAATTCTGGAGCGCAAAGCGGCAGCAGTGGACAAAGCCGCCCAGGATCTTAGGGAATGGCTGACTACCCGCGTAGCCATCCTCGAAGCCAAAGTGGAAGAAATGCAACGAGAACGTGAACTCCACATGCGCGTTGCCTCGACTTTTTTCGACGTCATGGCCGACTACCCAGATCCTCCGGGTGCGCCGCCGATACCCGCTACGGTCGCCTCCGTCATCGGGTGGCCGCCCCAGTGCGCCCAGTCGGCACCAGCCCCATCACCCGAACAAACATAAAACTCCCCCTACCTGATGCCTAACACCAGGTAGGGGGAGTTTTCCGCGTTACCGGGAGGTTGAGTGCGGCGCTTGGCGTGGGCGCTGCTCATGCCACTGCCGTACTTCACGGGCGCTCCACACCCGGAGATTATGCCACCGAGTAGCCGCCGCCGGTGCTTGGCCCCGACTAACGTATGCCGTCCAGGTGTCAGGCGCGATACCTAGATAGGTGGCGCACTCCCCAGCCGTCCAGTACTCGGCGCCGTCCTCGTCAATGAGCTTTAGTCGCATCATTTCTCCTTTAACAGCGTGTCGGAAATAACATTGAGCGCTACCACTGTAAGCAGCATGGCGCTCACCCAGAGCCGACCCCCTACGAGGGGGAGCAGTACTGCTGCGATGGACGGCGCGATGTAGCAAAACACGATATGGCGCTTGGACATAATGGCCTCCTTTCTTCTGATCCGTGCGGTAGGGTGGTGGGGGGTGGCCCCCGGTTCAGGATGGTTCGCGCTTCCTGAACCGAGAGGGTCACCGTCGGCGGTGCCGGCCTCGGTAGCGCCAGGGCTTGGATTTTCTGACGAGCCACAGAGCGATTCGCTCTAGTGTGCCATAGGCTCCAAGAATCCCCAGTACCAGACCGAGAATAGTGGACCATTCCATGGGCCTCACCTCCCTTCCACTATTGAGTTTTCAACCGTGAGCGTTTCCTGCTCACAAGAACCATTATACACGGCTAGCCGTGTATAATCAAGATGGGGGTAGGTGAGGGTGGGGCGTTCACGGGCGATACTGGCGGGTAACAGAGGGGACACCTGCCATGGATAGTTGCTGTTGAACGGCTTTTAGCATCTGACTACGGATCAGAAGGTTGGGGGTTCGAATCCCTCCGGGCGCACAACCACAATAAAGACCCCGGTTAATATTATGCATTGGCCGGGGTTTTGGCGTGGGTGGGGAAGGGGCTGTGCTCTTCGTACAGGGACGAGGTTGTGGTGGGGTGAGGGGTTGGGTTGGGAATGTGTTGGTTGTCTCTTTAGTATTGTGTGCAATGATATGGATGGGGGCTGCATGTGTTCTAAGCTTGGTTTCCATTTTTATGGTTGTCAGCTCCTGGGGGTTTGAACTGTTTTACGCCAAACACCATGCTTAGAAGATATGAAGCCCCGGGCGGCTTGTAGCAGCGCTGTCCCCTCAAAAAGCTGCATGTTTGCTAAGCATGGTGTTTGAGGTTTGTCGCCTTAACCGCCCTGGAAAATAACTTGCCCAGAATCAAAGACCATGCTTATCGGATTTGCTGCCCTAATGGTTGTGGTGGGTGGGCTATACCCACATGCAGCGCACCTGCTAAGCATGGTTTCCGGTTTTGGTGGTTGTCTTCTCCTGGGTTTATGAAGTGCCATAAACAAACACCATGCTTAGAACGTGTGCTGTATTGAAAGGTGCTGCTCGCTGTGGATTCGGGCTGCATGTCTTCTAAGCATGGTCTTTTAAATCCACCACCCCAAATCCGCTAGATGACAGTTCGTCCAGAGTTGAAAACCATGCTTAGAACAAATGCAGCTGGCGGCCATGCAGGCAAATCGTTGGCAGCACTCCTGCTAAGCATGGTTTTCGGTTTTGGGGTGTGCTGGCTCTTGGGGATTTGAAGTGCCGTCGGCGGGAATCCGAGCTTAGCAAGTATGCTGCCACGGTGTCTTGGGGGGTAGCGGATTGGATAAGCATGGTCTTTGGTTGTGGGCGGAGGAATTCCCAGGGGATGCCTGGCTGCAGGGATGAAAACCATGCTTAGAACATGTGCTGCCGCTGGGGGTTGGGGAAGCTGAGCCACCGGCAGGTCGCTGGGTTGGTGGCCTGGGCGCCGGAATGATGGGGGCGGCCGGGAGGGCGTCGCAAAGCGGGCGGGAAGCTGGCGGAAGGCGGAGGGAAGACGGGCGTGGGGGGCGTTTTCTCAACTTAGTTTATGCAAACCTAAAGCTCACGAGGGTAATTTATGCCTAACCTAAGAGACCATTACCACACAAATTTTTCGGGCTTCCCCCAAACTCTCGCTATATCCTAGATACATACAGCCCATAAATTCAACCACCCTCTTCAAACGGATTTGGAGTACCTAATGTCCGTCTCTGCTACCGTTACCACATCCCGTTCGCTGCTCTCCGAAGGCAACGCCGCCGCACTCGCCGCACTCCGCGACGCCCTCGGCAGCGGCGCCACCGTCAGCGACCGGGAACTCGACCGCATGGCCCTCGCGGTCGACGCATCCCACTACCTGCACGCCCCCGACGCTGTGATGCGGGCCCGATCCGCCGCCGACGTGGGCATTGCCATGCGGGTCGCCGCCCAAATGAACTGGCCGCTCACCTTCCGCGGCGGCGGCACCAGCCTGTGCGGCCAGGCTCTCTCCGAGGGGCTCACCGTGGATGCCCGCCGACACTTCCGGAACATGGAAGTCCTCGACGATGGCCGCCGCGTGCGTGTGCAACCCGGCCTCACTGTCACCCAGGTCAACACCGCGCTGGCCCGCTACGGCACCAAACTGGGGCCCGACCCGGCATCATCAATCGCCTGCACCATCGGCGGCATGATTGCCAACAACTCATCCGGCATGACCTGCGGCACTACCGCCAACGCCTACCGCACCCTGGAATCCATGACCATCGCCCTCCCCAGCGGCACCGTGGTCAACACCGCCGACCCCAACGCCGACGACATCCTGCGCTCGCACGAACCCGAGCTGGTCGGCGTGCTCGAACGACTCCGCGACACCCTCCGCGGCGACAAATACCGTGCCGACATCGAACGCCGCTACGCCATCAAAAACACCATGGGCTACGGCATTAACTCCTTCCTCGACTACGACACGCCCGCGAAAATCCTCGAACACCTCATGATCGGGTCCGAAGGCACCCTGGGATTCGTCGCCGAAGCAATCTTCCGCACCGTCCCCGTGCCCAAGCGCACCGCCACCGGCCTGCTCATGTTCGACTCGCTCGACGCCGCCACCGAAGCCCTGCCGCAAATCGTGTACTCCGGCGCCGAAGTCGTCGAGCTTATCGACGCCGCCTCCATCCGGGCAATGGGCCCCGACGCATCCTCCGTCCTCCCCAAGGGCTTCAAGGTGGGCGAACACGCCTCCCTGCTCGTCGAATACCAAGCCATGGACGACGACGGCATCGCCGAACGCATCGCCACCGGCGAAAAAACCTTCGCCCAACTCGGTGGGCTCTCCACCCCACCCGAAATGACCGGTGACGTCAAACGCCGCAACCAAATGTGGGTCATGCGCAACGGACTCTACACCAAGATCATGCGCAACCGCCCCCAAGGCACCATGGCCCTGCTGGAAGACATTGCCGTCCCCATGGAAAAGCTCGGCGGAGTCTGCACCGACCTGCAGGAACTCTTCGACAAACACCACTATGACGGCGCCGTCATCTTCGGACACGCCAAATACGGCAATATCCACTTCCTCGTCACCGAGGACTTCGCCGGCGAAGAATCCCTTAACCGCTACGACCAATTCACCGAAGACATGGTGGACCTCGTGCTCCGGGAACAAGGCACCCTCAAGGCCGAGCACGGCACCGGCCGAATCATGTCCCCCTTCGTGCAACGCCAATACGGTGACGACCTCTACCAGGCCATGGTTGACGTCAAAGACGCCTGCGACCCCAACCGCATCCTCAACCCGGGCACCATCATCACCGACGACCCGCAGCTGCACCTCAAATACATCAAACCCACCGAAACCGTCCGAGACATCATCGACGACTGCGTGGAATGCGGCTACTGTGAACCCGTCTGCCCCTCCCAGCACCTGACCACCACACCCCGGCAGCGGATCGTCATCCAACGCGCCATCGCCGCCTGCGAAGCCTCCGGGGCCTATGACCTGGCGGAACGGCTCAAAGCCCAAGAGGTATACGATGTGGTCCAAACCTGTGCCGTGGATGGCATGTGCCAGACCGCCTGTCCGGTGAACATCAACACCGGTGACCTGATCCGGGCAAAGCGCCGGGAAACCCAAAGCGAAACCCTGGATAAGGGCTGGAAAGTCGCCGCTGAGCATTGGGATATGCTCCTGCGGAGCGCGTCGGTAGGCATGCACATGGCGCATGCGCTGCCGACCGCACCATTGCGCGGCATGCTGGGCATTGCCCGCAAAGTGACCAGCGACGACATCGTGCCCACCCTCACCAAAGAAATGCCGGGTGGCGGGAAGCTGCGCACGGTGCAGCCGGCGCCAAACCCGGACGCGATCTTCCTGCCGGCCTGCGTGGGCTCCATGTTTAAGACCGACCACGCCTGCGGGCAGGGCGTTGAGGCGGCGGTTCGGCAACTTGCTACCATTGCGGGGCGCACGCTCAGCACTCCGCAGGGCGTGCGGGATCTCTGCTGCGGCACCCCCTGGAAGTCGAAGGGGCTGGCGCAAGGCTATGAGGTGATGAAGAACAAGCTCACAAAGTGGGTGGTGGACAACACCCTAAACGGGCAAATCCCCCTGGTGTGTGACAACGTGTCCTGCACCGAAGGCATCATTATCGCCCTGGAAAACGCCGGGGTGACCGGAATCACCGTGATGGATGCCACGGAATGGGTGGCAACGAATGTGGCCCCCATGCTGCCGCCGGTGATTCGGGCCCGCAAAGCCGCGGTGCACCCAACCTGTTCCTCCACGCACCTGGGGGTCAATGATGCCCTCATGATGCTCGCCGGGCTCGTTGCCGAAGAGTGCGTGGTTCCTAACGGGTGGCGGTGCTGCGGTTTCGCCGGCGACCGTGGCATGCTCCACGAAGAGCTCACCGCCACCGCCACCCATGACGAGGCCCGCTCGGTTCGCAACGACGACTTCGACCTGTTCCTCTCCTGCAACCGGACCTGCGAAATCGGCATGACCCGCGCCACCGGGAAGAAATACGTCCATGTGCTGGAAGAACTAGCTGCCCGCGTCGCCGAATAATCCGCTTTACGACGACGCTACGACGGAGAAGTCCCGGGCCCATGCCACGCGCTGAGCCCGGGGCTTCCCGTCGTTCCCGCTGTTCAGGGGTCTGGCCAGGGGTTTGGACGGCCGTGGGATTGGCGGGGCGCCGTGAGGTGGGTGTCGGCTGTGGGACGGGAGTGGAGCGGGGCTGCACATGTTCTAAGCATGGTTTCTATTCGGGGGCGTGTCGGTTCTTGGGGATTTGGGGTGATGGATTTGAAAGACCATGCTTAGCGGGTGTGCTGTTTTATATTGATAGGGGAGGAACCTGGCCTAAAACCCATAGTGGCTGGGTAGCAAGTTAGATAAGCATGGTGTTTGGCTATGGTCGGATAGATGTCCAGGGGATATCAGGCCGCCAAAATGGAAACCATGCTTATCAGGTTTGCTGCTTTGTTGTGTGGTGGATATTCCGGGCTGGGCTGCCAGAACCGTGAGAGCAGCAGATTAGATAAGCATGGTCTTCGTTCTAGGAGCCTGTCAGCTCTTGGGGTTTTGAGGTAGCGTTTTTTAAACACCATGCTTAGGACATTTGCTGTTCAGGTGGCTCTGGTGCAGGTATTACGGCCGTTAGGGCAGCAGGTTATCTAAGCATGGTTTTCATTCTGGAGGTATGTCGGTGCCTACAGGGTTGAACTGTTGTCAATAGAAGTCCAAGCTTAGAACATGTGCTGGTGCTGGACCGCCTGCACGCCTGGTTGCTGCATATATTCTAAGCATGGTTTTTCCCGATTGGGTGTGTTGGTCTCAGCGGGTTTAGGGTGACAAATCTCAAAGACCATGCTTATCAAGTCTGCTGCCGGGTTGGCGTGGTGTGGTGCTGACTGGTGGTGGGGTCCGCTCCCACCTGGATTACCGGAATTGTGGTTATACGGGGGCACAAAGGTTGTAACCAGGTAATTTGGCTGATTGGTGGTAGCGGTGTAACATTCAATCGCAATGAAAATTTCATCACGCGCCCGTAGCTCAACGGATAGAGCATCTGACTACGGATCAGAAGGTTGGGGGTTCGAATCCCTCCGGGCGCACAAAGGAAAACCCCAGTGAGCAGCGCGTGTCGACTGGGGTTTTACCGTGTTTGCAGCCTATTATTCAGTCTTCACAATGTGTTTGCCGATGGTTGCTAGTGCATTCCAAATGCAGGCAAGAACAACAATGACCAGCGAGATTCCGGAGATCATGAAGTCGATGATGTCGTCAGGCCCGAAATCTCCACGGGTGGCGAGGAACCCCAGCAGGCTGACAATGAAAACCGCAATGCCCAAGCCCGCAATCACCTTGGCAATGATTTGCTGCCTATTAAAAGACACCGACGCCGGTACCTGAAAAAATGACGGTTGCGCAGGCGACGTCGGGGGTTGTTGTGTGTATTCCTGGGGTTGGGGTTGTGGTTGTTGTGCGTATTCCTGTGGTTGAGGTTGTTGGTATTGGTATTGTGGAAAGTCTTGTGGTTGTTGGGGTGGTTGTTGGTTTGTCATAAGTTTCTCCTTTTCCGTGATGATGGTTGGGGCCGGGAGGGCGTCGTAAAGCGAAGATATAATATGGTATGGTTCAGCGTTTCAAACCAATATCAGACGACTGCCACATCACCAGCGAATTCGCCACGGGCCACCCGGGCGTGGACTTCGGTAGAGACGGCGGCTCCGGCGACCAACCTGTTTTCGCAGCTCAGGCCGGGCTCGTAACCCACGCCGGTGCCGCGCAAGGATTCGGCGGACCCGCGCCCGCAGGCTGGATCGTGATCGACCACCCCACCGCGGCAGGCAGCGGCACCACCGTCTACGGCAGCATCATCGCCGAAGTTGCGGAAGGCGAGTGGGTGCACGCCGGCCAACGCATTGCCCGCATCAACCCCGACCCTAACACCAACGGCGGCACCGCGCCCCACCTGCACTTTCAAGTACACCCATTTGTGTGGCAGCCCGGCTCGCAAATTGACCCCGTTGCTTGGCTTGACGACGCCCCCGCGCCGACCTCCGCGCAAAGTAACCCGCCCATCTGTTACGGTGTGGACCTCTCCAACCACCAGCCGGACATCAACCTGAAGACCATAGCCGAAGAAGGATTCGAATTTGCCATCCTTAAGGCCACGGAAGGAACCTGGCTAGATCCCTGCTTCCAACAGCACTATTCCGCAGCCCGGGAAGCCGGACTCCACACCGCGGCCTATGTGTACGTACGTTCGGAAACCAGCCCGCAGGAGCACGCCGACGCCCTCGATAATGTGGTTCGGGCCGCCGCCGGCGACATGAGCGTACCCATCTGCCTCGACATCGAGTCGGGCTCCGGCACGGACCCTGACCATTGGCGGGCCATCCACGACGAGTTCACCAGCCGAGGCTACCAGGTCATCCTCACCTACCTGCCCCGCTGGTATTGGCAGCAGGTCGGCAGCCCCGATCTTGCTGACACCGGCCTGCCGCCCCTGTGGTCCTCCCACTATGTCGAACCCCAGCAGGGATACGCCTCTGCCATTTACCAACGTGCCGGCACCGGCGGGTGGCGCAGCTACGGCGGGCTGCTTGTTGACCTGTGGCAGTTCTCCTCCGAGGCCACGGTTGCCGGTCACGCCATTGATGTCAACGCCTACCTGGGGGATCCCCGCGACCTGTTCGGGTGAGGGCGGCGGGTTGAGTTGGCGACCCGCAGCCGGGGTACCACCGTTGGGCATCCGCCGCCACCCTGGCACTATCGCAGTGCCCGCGCCTACACCACCTCGATGCGGGCCCCCGTGTTTTCCGCCTGGATCAGCTGATTCACCCACTGTGGGCCGCCCGGGTGCAGCCGAAACACCGGCCGATTCGAAATATGTGTCGGGCTCACCGACTGCTCCTTATTCAACCCTGACCTAGCCTCGAATCGAATACGTGAGCGATAGCCATTGTCCACAAGGTCCGCGAGTGAGGGATCCTCCATGAGGAGATGATCCCGGGCGTCGTTCAGCAAGCTTAGCGCCTCATCCAGCGCATCGAGGAGGGCCACATGGTTGGTTTCGCACATTGCCCGCACCAGGTTTGGCGCGGTGCCAGCCACCCGCGTGCCGTCGCGGAAACTGCCTGCTGCCAGCGACAATGACAGGGCGCCACCATTATCGCCAACAATGGCCAGGGTCTCCGCCAACAGGTGGGGGAGGTGACTGACCCGGGCGACCGCGGCATCGTGTTGGCGAACCCGGGCGGGGATGACCTCAGCACCAACCTTGCTGGCCATATGCACCACATCCACCCAGAGTCGAAGCCAGTCGCGGCTGGGGTCGGCGTCGATCGCATGGTCGAACGTGACCACCCACACGGCGCGGCGGAACAGGTCGGCGTGGGATGCGGACCAGCCGGAGTGCGCGGTGCCGGCCATGGGGTGGCCACCCACATACCGGTCCGCCATGCCGTATTCCTGAACCAGCTTGTACACCTCGCCTTTCACACTCACAACATCGGTGAAACCGCAGGAGGGAGCATGCTCGGAAATGACGTCGAGCAGGCCGGCGATGGCGGGCATGGGGGTCGCCAAGACAATGAGTGCCTTGTCGATTTCGGCGCGTTGCAGGGTTTCAATAAGGTCATTGCTGACGTCGTACCCATCGTTTCTGGCGGTGCTGGCTGCGGACGGGGAACGGTTATACCCGTAGACAACCAGGTCGCCCTGATCGTGTTGGTTGTCCCGTCCAGAGTCCACCTGGCCCGCCTGGGCGAGGGCGCGCAGCAGAGAACCGCCGATGAGGCCGAGGCCGAGGATGCAAACGGGGCGGGAAATTTCATTAATACTCACCTGACAAGTGTGACACAGAACGACTACGGTTATTCGATATGGAACATAATTTTGCAGTAACCGTGGCCCGTCTTGGTTCTAGCTGGGAGGTCGGCACCTTTCATGATGATTTTTCCACCGTGGATACCGCAGTAGGGGCGGTGCGTAGTTTGCGCGCAGAGTCTGCGGCTTTTGCATTGTTATGCGTGGATGACGAATATTTTGTTATTGTGCGACCTACCCCCAGTGGCGTGCGATTATTCCTATCGGACGCGTCTATGGGGGCGGTGGATGATTTTGCCGCGAGCATTTTAGAGGAATTAGACGTTGAGGTGCCGGACATTGCGGAGGAAGATTTCGCCGACACCGAAGGGTGGCCCGAGGGCGATTTCGACATTTTGGTCGATGTTGGCCTGAGCGAGCAGGTGCTCAGCGTGATCGTGGACGAGTTCGAGTGGTGGGCGTCGGAGCAGCTGCAGCGGATTGCGGAAGAACTAGGATTCGACGACGCCCTGGCGAAGGCCGTGGGCTAAATGTGCCCCGCTTTGCGACGCCCAGGCTTCCGGGTGGCGGCCGAAGCAAAAATGCGTCACGCATTGGCGGTTCCCACCCCGCTTGGCGACGTCCCAGTGGGGGCGGTGATCTTTGACCCGGACGGGAATGTGATTGGTCGGGGAAGTAATCGTCGAGAAGCGGACGGCGACCCTACCGCCCATGCGGAAATCATCGCCATCCGGGAGGCGGTGCGGAACTTTCACGACGGCTGGCGGCTCACCGACTGCACCATCGCCGTCACCCTGGAGCCCTGCTGCATGTGCGCCGGAGCCCTGGTGGCGGCGCGGATCGGTACCATTATTTTCGGCGCCTACGAACCCAAAATGGGGGCCTGCGGCTCAGTCTTCGATGTGGTGCGCGACCCACAGGTTTTGTACCAACCGCAGGTAATTGGAGGGGTCCTTGCAGACGAATGCGCTGCACAACTGGGGGTATTTTTTCAGGAATGTCGATAAATTTTTGATTATCCGTGACATTAATGTGGGATTTGAGTAGGATGGACACGGTATTACCCCCGACCGCATTGTGAGGAGACACACATGGGCGCATTTGATGAAATTAAAGGCAAGGCTAAAGAAGCCGCAGGTAAGGTTACCGGCAATGAGCGCCTCGAAGACGAAGGCAAGGCCGATCAGGTCAAGTCTGACGTGGCAGACGCGGTCAAGGACGGTGCAAATAAGGTTGTTGGCTCGTTCAAGGACGATTCCGACAAGTAATTTGCGTTAGAGCACCAATATGCCCTAGGATTTTTCGCGGTGGCGTGTCCGAGCGGCCGAAGGTGCTCGCCTCGAAAGCGAGTGTTGGGTA
>ERZ773050.126-NODE-126-length-47464-cov-6.395980_pt1 | contig 47464 bp, 43 predicted proteins | sample MGYA00580632_ERZ773050 | MGnify/ENA primary metagenome ERZ773050 (study PRJEB29015, sample SAMEA2738123) | human oral metagenome | biome: human oral; feature: human-associated habitat; material: saliva | place: China | collected 2166 ... | reverse complement strand
CAGCAGCCGCTTACCGAGCAGCTGTTAGGCGTGTACGAAAGCGTGTTGCAGCCTTCCGCGTAGCGTCCTTGCCGTTGGATTGAGGGTGTTGGCAGGGGTCCCGTGAGTGCGTTCTTGCCGTCGGGTCGGTCGGGGTGGGGTGGGGTTTGGGGCTGAGCTTGCTTTACGACGACCGAAGGTGTTGGATTTTAGTCCCAGTAGGAATTATCCAGTTCTTCGTCAGCATATGGGTCGTAGATTACCGGATCTGATCCGCCGCGAGGCCGGCGCATGTACTCGCTGAAAGCGTCGCTGAGGGCTTCGGCGCCATCCCAGTCGAGCTCTATACCCCAGTCTGTTTTCCTACAAAGGAAGAAGAAAATATCCTTGAGTAGGGATAGCGCATCCGAGTCCCGGGACTGCGTGACATCGATCTCGGCGATTCCAAAGTCACGTCGCTGTTTTATCGGAGTCACGAAAACCCGGACGCTTGGGTAAAGAAAGAAGTGATGAGAGTCTTAGTTTGGGTTACGACATATGGCATTTTAGCTCCTGTTTCAAGGAATATTGGTTTTTCCAAAACCATCAAGAAACCAACTCAATGGATACTGAGCTCCCTGGATATCCATGCTAGTACGTGTCGCTTGTTCTATTCCATTGTGAATCAACGATCCCGTTCAAATTGTGCGCTCCTGGTGATTTCTTGTCAGATACAGGACCAAATGACTATTCATCTGTTGATGCGCGGAAGGTGAAATCAGCTTTGTGACAAGGCTATGGAAGCATGCTGAATCATCGGCATACCCATGGTATCTGAAAACCTGTTCGAATAATTTTTTGCATATGATAGAAAAATTGGGAGCTAGTTCTTCTTTTTAGACCTTGGGTTCTGTTCACATGCCACCCCATCTCGCTATTCGGCATCTCTGCGGGTGATAGAACTTCTCTGGTAGTTAGGCACGATTTGAGGGGGTGTTGCTGGTTAGCACCTATCCACTAGATCCCAGAGGGTCCAGCTTTGGTGGGATATGTTCAGGGGCAGTTGCGCATGGGAAACCGGTGTGGTTAGGGGCTCTAGGGTGCTGTACGCGATTGGTTGCCCTTAAAACCGTCGATATTTTTGTTGCGTGTGATTATATGTTCGAAAGGCCTAGCAATTGCGCGGTGTGCAACAATTGCTAGGCCTTATCCCCGCCAAGGCGGGGAATGTGTCCAGCGGTGTTTATTTAACGGAACATTCCCGAATAGAAAGCCAACAAAATCGGGAAAGTTGTGGACGACCCCTAGTGTATAAGGTCTGACCCGTCCTAGTCGAACATGGGACCTGCTAACACCCGTAATATCGGGGGTAGTGGGGGTGGTTAGCATGAGTTTTCGATGCTAAGAATGAGGGAATCTATTATCGGTTATAGCTAGGCAAAAGCAGCTGACTTATCAACCATTTCTTATCTAGAGGTAGCATATTCTATATGCCATAATCTTCAACGCTTATTTAAGTTTAAGATTAGAACAGATGGGGGTAGATTTACCCGATTTTGCCCCACCCCCTGCCTTTACATTGCGCACGAGATAAAAGGGGGATGGTTCAATACCTCCGGGGTTGCGTCGACAAGCAATCATTACCCCCGATACGCATGAATTCCTTGAAAACCAATATCTACCTATATACATTCGATGGTAAACCTATCCCCCGAAAGAAGGACCATCATGTTTTACACCGCCCCTAAGCCCACCCAAGCACTCCTCGTCACCGGCGGATTCTTCTCCCGTAAAGACGTGCCATTCCGGGTTGTTGTGGGTCGCGGCACCTTCTATCTGCCGTTCATCCACAGGGTGTACCGTTTCTACATTGGTTCCCGCTATGTGCGGGTCAACGTTGAAGCCCAAACGCACCAGAATATTTCCGTCAACATTGAGGCCACGCTTGCCTACCGGGTGAATAAAGATATAGTCAGCATCGTTGAGGCCGGTTCCCGCTTTTTGGGAAGCAACGATAAGGCCATGAGTGACGTGATCTCCAGCATCTTCTCCGGCGAGGTTCGTTCGCTCGTTGGTGCCCGCAGCGTGGAGGAAATCATCACCAACCGTGACGCCCTCAACATGGACGTGCTGACCGCGACCGGGCCCAAGCTCATGGAAATGGGTCTGAAGATCGACAACTTCCAAATCAACGAAATCAGCGACGACGAGGGTCATATCAAGAACCTGTCCCAACCCGAACTCAACCGGGTTCGAAAGATCGCCGAGGTGGCCGCTGCCGCCGCCGACACCGAGATCGAGCAGGCCCAGCAGGAGGCTGAGCGGAAGAAGTCACAGTATAAGAAGGACACGGATTTGCAGGTGTCGCAAAACACCATGGAAACCGCCGAGAAGCGGGCCCAGGCCGCCCAGTCCGGCCCTATCGCTGAATCCTCCGCCCTGCTGGAACTCACCCGCAAGCAAAAGGAACTCGCCCGGGAGCGCGCCGATCTCAAAGAAATCGAGCTCATCGCCGAGGTCATCAAGCCTGCCGAGGCTGACGCCCAACGGCGGGTTATCGAGGCCAAGGCCCAAACTGAGGCACAGGCCATGTATAACGAAACCCTGGCCGCCAACGAACGCATCGGTTTGGAAAGCAAGATGGTGGACATCATGCCCGAGGTGGCCGGCAGAATCGCCACCGCCTTAGCTGGCAGCAATATCACCATGTTCAACGGTGCCGAAGGACTGACGAATATCGTCACCGAGGTGGCCGGCACCGCATCCCACCTTGTCAATGCGCTCAAGCCAGCCGTCCAAGAGCAGGAATCGCACAGGCGTTCCCAGTAATACCATCGAGAGCCGGGCCGCACTCCACAAACGCCGTTGTGGGTGCGGCCCGGCCCCGGTCGGGCGTCGAAAAGCTAAGATGCTATGGTATGAGTCTTTCGCATCAATTTGATGAGTATTTAACCGCCCGAGGGATCGAACCATCAGCGGAAGTCATTCCCGACCTGCCCTGCCACGAATATGACCACACTGCCACGCCAAACGGGGGTGGCGCGGATCGGCAGGCCATAGCCGCGGCAGAGAACGTGCTCGCGGCGGTCCTGCGCAGCTAGCAACGGCCAATATCCGCCGGTACGCGCAGGCTTAGTAAAATTGACGCGACTTGTTTAAGATCGTAAAACAAGCAAAAGATGACACTTTCCTCATGTTTGTGGCATATTTGTTGGGCAAATTAGTTTGTCCTGGCTTTGTTATGCCATGAAAAATATTACCGACTATTCAGGAGATTTCCTCGTGACCGATCACAGCATCAACGTGGGACTACGTGCGGGTTCCGACCGCCTAGTGGCCCGATTTGCCCAGGAGCCTTTCGCGTTGGTATTTTCCGGCCAAGGTTTCGACTGGTTAACCACATTAAAAACCGCGGTTAACCAAGGTGCCAGCCGCACCGTCGCACCACTAGTAGAACAAGCGAACGAACTCATCGCACCCGTAGTCGACCAGATCGCTGGCACCCGGACCGTTGGCTTCGACCCCATCGGGTGGGCCAGCGACGCCAAAGAAATCTCCTTCGACGCCGCCCAGGCCGCAATAAGCGTCCCCGGCATCTTCGTCTCCCAGCTAGCGGTGCTCGACGTGCTGGAATCCCAAGGCCTCGACGTCGACGCTGCCGTCACTTCCCTGGGGCATTCCCAGGGCATACTGGGGGTTTTCGCCTGCCAAGACCTCACCCGCGCGGCCGAAGTGCTCGCCATCGCCCAGCTTGTTGGCGCCGCCGTCACCCGCCAGGCCCGCGTGACCGGGCTGGTCGCCCAAGGCGACGCCGGCCCCATGGTCGCCATCGGAAATATCACCCGGGAGCAGCTGCAACAGGCCATCGACACGGCCTGCGGCGACCTCGATGAAAACATTCGACCCACCATCGGGCTCCGTAACGCCCGCACCACCTATGTGCTGGTCGGCCGCCCCGAAGATAACCGTAAGGTCCTCGACCTGCTCCGCCACCAGGCCGCCAAGGACGCCAAAGCCGTAGAAAACAAACTCCGCGGCGGCGCCCCCTTCAACCCAAACATTGCCCCCCTGGACGTGCAGGTAGGATTCCACCACCCCGCCATGATCCCCGCTGTGGACCAGGTAGTGCTGTGGGCCACCGAGGCCGGACTAAACCAGGAACTGGCCCGGGAAGTTGCCACCAAGGTCATGGTCACGCCCGTTGACTGGGTCGAACAAGTGCGCGACGCCGTGGCCGCCGGTGCCCGCTGGCTTCTCGACGTCGGCCCCGACACCGGCGTGACCTTCCTCACCGAAGAAATCCTTGCCGGCTCCGGGGCCGCCACCCTGCCCGTGGCCAACCCCGACGGTCAGGCCCTGCTTTTCGACGCTGACCAGGCCCCGGAACTGCCGCGACCCTACAGCGACTACGCCCCCACCCTGGCCGACAGCCCCCGCGGCCCCCGCCTGGTGACCAAATTCACTGAACTGACCGGCCGCACCCCCATGATGCTGGCCGGCATGACCCCCACTACCGTCGACCCCGAAATCGTGGCCGCGGCGGCAAACGCCGGCCACTGGGCCGAACTCGCCGGCGGCGGGCAGGTCACCCCTGAACTCCTCGAAGCCAATATCGAAAAACTCACCGGGCTGCTCGACGAGGGCGTGAACGCGGAATTCAACTCCATGTTCCTCGACCCCTACCTGTGGAAGATGCAGATCGGTGGGAAACGCCTCGTGCCGAAGGCCCGAGACAACGGTGCCCCCATCGACGGCATCGTCATCAGCGCCGGCATGCCCGACCACGACGACGCCATCACCCTCATCCGGGAACTCCGCGACGGTGGCTTCCCATGGATCGCCTTCAAACCCGGCGCGGTTCGGCAAGTCACCAAGGTGCTGTCTGTGGCCAAGGACGTGCCCGACATTCCCATCATCATGCAGGTGGAGGGCGGTAAGGCCGGCGGGCACCACTCGTGGGCGGACCTTGATGAGCTGCTGATCGCCACCTATGAGTCGATCCGGTCCTGCGCCAATGTGGTGCTGTGCGTGGGCGGCGGCATCGGCACCCCGCAGCAGGCCGCCCACTATCTCACCGGCGACTGGTCGCTGAAGTATGACCTGCCGGCGATGCCGGTCGATGGCATTCTCATCGGTACCGCCGCCATGGCCACCCGGGAGGCCAAGACCTCCCCGTCGGTGAAGCGGCTGCTGGTAGAGACCAAGGGGATCAACGGTTGGGTTGGTGCCGGGCATGCCGACGGCGGCATGGCTTCCGGCCGGTCCCAGCTGGGTGCAGACATTCACGAGATCGATAACTCGTTTGCCCGGGCCGGCCGGCTCTTGGATGAGGTGGCCGGTGATGCGGAGGCCGTGGCTGCGCGCCGGGAGGAGATCATTGCGGCCATCGCAAAGACCGCCAAGCCCTACTTCGGCGATGTCGAACAGATGAGCTACCTGGAGTGGCTGGGGCGGTATGTGGAGCTTTCCGGTCCGTATCGGGGGAAGTGGACGGATCCGTCGTGGTTTGAGCGGTTTGTGCAGATGGTGCGCCGGGCCGAGGCGCGGCTGGTGGATCAGGATCATGGTGAGTTTGTGCCGTCGGTGGCGCCCACGGTGTCGATGACGGATGACCCGGCGGCTGTTGTGGCTCGGCTGGGCAAGTTGTATCCGCGGGCAACGGATTTGGTGCATCCGTCGGATGCTGCCTGGTTCTTGGAGTTGGCGAAAACTCCGGGGAAGCCGGTGAATTTTGTGCCGGTGATTGACCAGGATGTGCGTCGTTGGTGGCGGTCGGATTCGTTGTGGCAGTCGCAGGATGAGCGGTATGACGCGGATCAGGTGGCGATTATTCCTGGTATTTCCGCGGTTGCGGGGATTACGCGGGTTAATGAGCCGGTCGAGGAGCTATTGGCCCGGTTTAATGATGCTGCGATCGATCTTTTGTTCGAGCGTGGGGTGGAGTTGACGGATGCCTTCCCGGATCCAGTGCCGATGGTGTTGGCTGCGAGCGGCACGTATTGGGCGGGCCGGCATCAACCGTCGGTGATTGCCCGGCTGGGTGATGTGGATGCGTGGGAGCTGCGGGAGGATCCCGAGGAGTACACGTCAGCGTATCATCCGCCGACCGGGGCGACGTTGGTAGCCAGCAATGGGGAGCAGTCGGTGTTGACCGTGCCCTTGGCTGGTTCCACGGCGTTTGGTACCACGGCGAATCTTGCTATCCGGTTTACTACGCCGATCATGGCGCCGCGGAATGTGGTGCCGCAGGTGATTGATCGGGATGCGGAGTCCGCCATGCGGGATTTGACGCGGATTGCGGCGGGCGGCAGCCTGGGGGTTGAGCATGATGGGGTGGTGACGTGGGAGACCACGTTGGATGCGAACGATATTGCGGACTATAAGAATGTGACCGCGGGGTATCTGCCGAAGACGATTCTGCCGGCCGGTACCGCGCCGGATGTGTTGGTGGGTCGGGCGTGGCCGGCGATTTTCGCGGCGGTGCAGGCGGCCAAGATTCCGGGGTCGCGTGGCGATTCCGTGGTGGAGGGCATGCTGTCGTTGGTGCATTTGGAGCATCACATTACGCTTGTCGACGACCTGCCGGACCCGGCTGCTGGGGAGATCGTGGATCTGTCGGTGACTGCTCGCCCGGAGGAGGTTGTGGACACGGAGATCGGCCGGATTGTGGTGATTCGGGCGGAGATTTCGGCTGATGGTCGGCCGTTGGCGAAGTTGACGGAGCGCATGGCGATTCGGGGCCGGCGGGGGAATTCGACTGCTCGTACGAATACGTCGGTGTTGCCCACCCATGAGCCGGCACCCCGGTCGTTCCGGGCGTATGCGAAGGTCACGGCGCCTGAGTCCATGCACCCGTTTGCGGTGGTTTCGGGGGACCGTAACCCTATTCACGTGTCGAACACTGCTGCGAAGCTGGCTGGTTTGCCGGGTGTGATTGTGCATGGCATGTGGACGTCTGCTGTTGCGGAGTTGGTGGCGGCTGGCGGTTATTCGGATGAGACCGTGACTACGGTGCCGAATCGGGTGGCGGAGTACACGGCCACCATGTTGGCCCCGATTCTGCCTGGCTCCGAGGTGGAGTTTGTGGTGGAGCGCACCGGCATTGATACCCGGCCGGGCCGGGGTGAGGTGCGGGAGGTGACCGCAACGGTGGATGGTCAGGTGGTGCTGGTTGCTACCGCAACGTTGGCGGCGCCGGACACGTTCTATGCGTTCCCCGGTCAGGGGATTCAGTCCCAGGGCATGGGCATGGAGGCCCGGTCGAAGTCGCCGGCGGCGAAGGATGTGTGGGCGCGGGCGGATCGGCACACCCGGAATAAGCTGGGCTTTTCCGTGCTGGAGATTGTGCAGAATAATCCTCAGGAGGTGGTGGTTCGGGGCGAGAAGTTCACGCACCCGAAGGGTGTGCTGTTTTTGACCCAGTTCACCCAGGTGGCCATGGCCTGCCTGGGGGTGGCGCAGGTCGCCCAGATGCGGGAGGCCCATGCGTTGAATCAGCGGGCGTATTTTGCCGGCCATTCCGTGGGTGAGTATAACGCGTTGGCTGCTTACGCTGCGGTGCTGTCGCTCGAAAACGTGATCGAGATTGTGTATCAGCGTGGTTTGACGATGCACCGGTTGGTGGAGCGGGACGAGCATGGCGTGTCGAACTATGGGTTGGCTGCTTTGCGACCCCACAAGATGGGGCTGAACGCCGATAACGTGTTCGATTACGTGCAGTCGATTGCGGCGGAGTCTGGCGAGTTCTTGGAGATTGTGAACTATAACCTGGCCGGCATGCAGTACGCGGTGGCCGGCACGATGAAGGGGTTGCAGGCGTTGCAGGCCGACTGTGAGGCCAAGGCTCCTGGCTTGCGGGCGTTCATTCTGATTCCGGGCATTGATGTGCCGTTCCACTCCTCGCACCTGTTGGGTGGTGTGGATAATTTCCGCGAGCATCTTGACGATCTGCTGCCGGCGGAGGTGGATTTGGACATTCTGGTGGGTCGTTACATCCCGAACCTGGTGGCCCGACCGTTCGAACTCACCCGCGATTTCGTGCAGGCCATGTTGGATGTGGTCGATGCGCCCATTCTGCGCAAGGTGCTGAAGAATTTCGATGAGGAGCTGCGCCGGCCGGCCCGGTTGGCTCGTACCTTGTTGGTGGAGTTGTTGGCCTGGCAGTTTGCCTCCCCGGTGCGGTGGATTGAAACCCAGGATCTGCTGCTGCGACCCAAGGCTGATGGTGGCCTGGGTGTGCACCGGTTCGTGGAGGTGGGTGTGGGGTCCGCCCCAACCCTGGCCAATATGATGGCGCAAACCGCGGCCCTGCCGCAGTATCGGGGCACCGACCTGGAGATTCTCAACGTGGAGCGGGAGGCCGGCATTGTGTTTGCCACCGACGAGTTCCACCGCGAGGTGCCTGCCGTAGCCGGTTCGGATGCGGATCGGGATGTCGAGGCTGATGCTCCCGCCACCGAGGTGCCCGCACCGGTGTTGGCGAAGGTGACGGAGCCGGAGCTGGCCCCGGCCGCCCCGGCCGTTGGGGTGCCGGCCGATATTGAGTTCAGCCCCTCGGACGCGACCGCCATGCTCATCGCCTTGTGGACCAAGGTGCGGCCCGACCAAATGACCACCACCGATTCGATCGAAACTTTGGTCGAAGGCGTGTCGTCGCGTCGGAACCAGCTGCTGCTGGACCTGGGTGTGGAGTTCGGCCTGGGCGCCATTGATGGTGCCGCCGATGCGGAGCTTGCTGACCTGTATAAGACCGTCACCCGCATGGCCAAGGGCTACACCGCCTTCGGCCCGGTGTTGTCCGATGCTGTGGGGGATGCGCTGCGCCGCCTGACCGGCCCGACCGGGAAACGCCCCAACTATGTGGCCGAACGTGTCACCGGCACCTGGGGTCTGGGCCAGGGCTGGGCGGATCATGTGGTGGCCGCAGTGGTCATGGGCGCCCGGGAGGGCGCGTCCCTGCGTGGTGGGGACCTGGCCACCCTGGCCCCGGCCAACCCCGGCACCGCCGCCGACCTGGACCAGCTCATTGATGCCGCCGTGCAGGCGGTTGCCGCGGACCGTGGGGTGGCCGTCGCCAAGCCGGGTGCCGGCGGTTCCGGTGGGGGAGTGGTGGATTCTGCCGCCCTCGGGGAATTCGCCGAACAGGTCACCGGCAAGGCCGGCGTGCTGGCCCAAACCGCCCGCACCATCCTTTCGAACCTGGGGTTGGCGGAGCCTGCCACCGTGGTTGACCTGGACGACGCGGACGCGGATGCCGCCCTGTACGAGCTGGTGGCCCGGGAACTGGGGTCCGATTGGCCCCGGCAGGTGGCGCCCAGCTTCGACGCGCGCAAAACCGTGCTGCTGGACGACCGGTGGGCCTCCGCCCGCGAAGACGTGTCCCGGGTGGCCCTCGGGGAACTTGACGCCGCCAACCTGGACCTCACCGGTGCCGGCGAGGCGGTGGCCCGGCAGGCCGAATACTTCGGCCTGGACGATCTGGCTGCCCAGGCGCGGGACCTGCGGCCACTGGAATTCGCCGACGACATTGCGGTTGTGACTGGCGCATCCCCGAACTCGATCGCGGCGAGCGTCGTCAAGCAGCTGCTGCGGGGCGGGGCAACGGTGGTGGTCACCACATCGTCGCTGAGCCACGCGCGGCTGGGCTTCTACAAGCAACTCTATGCGGAATCCGCGCGCGGCCAGGCGGCCCTATGGGTCGTGCCCGCCAACCTGTCCAGCTACGCCGATCTCGATAATGTGATCGAATGGATCGGGTCGGAGCAGACCGCCACGGTGAACGGGGCGACGAAACTCATCAAGCCCGCCCTGAAACCCACCCTGCTGTTCCCCTTCGCCGCCCCCAGCGTCTCCGGAACCCTCGTCGACGCTGGTGCACCCGCGGAAATGCAAATGCGGCTGCTCCTGTGGTCCGTAGAACGGCTCATCGCCGGCCTGTCCGCCATCGGCACCAGCACCCACGTGGGCGCCCGCCTGCACGTGGTCCTGCCCGGCTCCCCCAACCGGGGCCGGTTCGGCGGGGACGGCGCCTACGGGGAATCCAAGGCGTCCCTGGACGCGCTCGTCAACCGGTGGAACGCCGAAACCACGTGGAAACCGAATACCTCTTTGGTACACATGCTCATCGGCTGGGTGCGGGGCACCGGTCTCATGGGTGGCAACGATCCCCTGGTTGCGGCCGTGGAAAAGGCCGGGGTCACCACCTACTCCACCGACGAAATCGCCGAACTGTTGATCGAACAAATCAGCGAGGACGTGCGTCGTAAAGCTGCGGAACAACCCGTCGTGGTGGACGCCACCGGCGGCCTGGGCAAGAGCGACATCAACCTGTCCGAACTCGCCCGGCAAGCCAAGGCGCAGCAGCCCACCACCGGGGGCGACGCCGACCAGCCGGACACCATCCCCGCCCTCCCCACCCCCTACCGGCCCATTGCGGAAACCACCCCCGACTTCACCGGGCAAGTCACCCAAGACCTCGACGACATGGTCGTCATCGTCGGCGTGGGCGAGGTCGGGCCGCTGGGCTCCGACCGCACCCGCTTCGACGTGGAACTCACCGGCGACCTCACCGCCGCCGGCGTGATCGAACTCGCCTGGACCATGGGGCTCATCCACTGGGACACCGACAGCTGGTACACCCGCGACGACGAACCCATCGACGAGGCCGACATCTACGATCGCTACCACGACGATGTGCTCGCCCGCGTGGGGGTGCGCCGCTACCACGACGACTTCGGCATGGTGGGCAACCTGGCGCCGGAACTCACCACCATCTACCTGGACCAAGACCTGTCCTTCAACGTTGCCGACAAGGCCACGGCCAAAACCTACGTGGACTCCGAACCGGACACCACCACCGCCAGCTTCGACGAAGAAGCAGGGGAGTGGACTGTTACCCGCAAGGCCGGCTCCGCGGTACGCGTCCCCCGACGCATGGCCATGTCCCGCTTCGTCGGCGGCCAAATCCCCGAAGGCTTTGACCCCGCCGTGTACGGCATCCCCGCCGACATGATCGACAACCTCGACCGGGTCGCCATCTGGAACCTCGTGGCCACCGTCGAAGCCTTCCTCAACTCCGGCTTCAGCCCCGCGGAGCTGCTTCGCGCCGTGCACCCCGCACGGGTGTCCTCCACCCAAGGCACTGGCCTGGGCGGCATGGAATCCATGCGCTCCCTCTACATTGATGGCCTGCTGGCGGAACCGCGGCAAAACGACATTCTGCAAGAAGCCCTGCCCAACGTCATGGCGGCCCACGTTATGCAATCCTACGTGGGCGGCTATGGCCAGATGATCCACCCGGTCGCCGCCTGCGCCACCGCCGCGGTATCCGTGGAAGAAGGCGTGGACAAGATCAAACTGGGCAAGTCCGACTTCGTGGTGGCCGGCGGCTACGACGACCTGTCCATCGAAGGCATCACCGGCTTCGGCGACATGGCGGCCACCGCCGATTCGAACGAAATGGCGGCCAAGGGCATCGACGAACGCTACTTCAGCCGGGCCAACGACCGGCGCCGGGGTGGCTTCGTGGAGTCCGCCGGCGGTGGCACGGTGCTGCTGGCCCGGGGGTCCGTGGCCGCCGACCTGGGCCTGCCGGTGCTGGGCGTGATCGGGTTCGCCGAATCCTTCGCCGATGGCGTGCACACCTCCATCCCCGCCCCCGGGCTGGGTGCGCTGGGTGCGGGCCGGGGTGGCACGGAATCCCGGCTGCGGAAACAACTCGCCCAGGTGGGTGTCGGCGTTGACGACATCGCGGTGATTTCGAAGCACGACACATCCACCACGGCGAACGACCCGAACGAATCCGACCTGCACGAGCGGCTGGCCGCCGCCATCGGCCGGACCCCGGGCAACCCGCTGTATGTGGTGTCGCAAAAAACCCTGACCGGCCACGCAAAGGGCGGTGCCGCCGCCTTCCAAATGATCGGTTTGACGCAGGTGCTGCGGTCCGGCCAGGTGCCGGCGAACCGGGCATTGGACTGCGTGGACCCGGTGCTGGCCGGCTACGAATACCTGGTGTGGCTGCGCAAGCCCCTGGATTTGACGTCCCGGCCGCCGAAGGCAGGCATCGTAACCTCCCTCGGGTTCGGGCATGTGTCCGCCCTGGTGGCGATCGTGCACCCGGCGGCATTCGTGGCGGCGGTGCGGGCCCAGCGCGGTGCGGCCGCCGCAGCCAAGTGGGCAGACCAGGCCCACACCCGGCAGCAGGCCGGTACCCGCCGACTCCTGGACGCCATGTATGGTGGCCTGCCGCTCTACGAACGCCCGCAGGACCGGAACCTGGGCGGCACCGGCGCCCCGGCGAAGGAACGCGAGGCTGCCGTGCTACTGAGCGATAAGGCCCGGCTCGTGGATGGGGTACTGACCATCATCGACGACTAGGCTAGGGCCATTCGTGCGCGGCCGCACCCCTGGAAGCAGCAGAGGGTGCGGTCGCGCATCGCGTTACGACGCCCCAACGGGTGCGAAGAATGACACAATGAACCCATGAGTATCGGCATCGACATTGTGCACATCCCCAAATTCGCGGAACAACTCGACATCCCCGGCAGCAGATTCGAACAAGTCTTCACCTCCCTAGAGCTGCGGATCGCCGCCACCAAACCAACCAGGTCCCGCCGGATGGAGCATCTTGCCGGCCGGTGGGCGGCCAAAGAAGCCTTCATCAAAGCGTGGGGCCAGGAATCCTACGGCAAACCACCCCTCATAGGCGAAGACCAGGTTGACTGGTCGGAAATCCAGGTCACCCCGGACAGGTGGGGGCGCACCATCATCACCCTAAGCGGGGCCATCGCGCAACAATGCGGTCACACCAACATCCAGGTGAGCATCAGCCACGACGGTGACTACGCCACCGCCATCTGCACCCTCCCCACGGGAAACCAACCCGGCTAGCTGGTTGCCACCGCAAACAGGTAGGCGATGAGCATCCGCTTAATCTCATCCACCGTGGCATGAAACATATGATCCGTCATGTGCTCATCATGCACCGAATAATTCAACAACGACACCATGGTGTGCACCAGCAGCCCCGCAATGGTCAACCGCTCATTCCGGCTCGCATTCGGCGCCAATGGCCGCAACACCTCCGCCAACAACGCCAACACCGGCTGCTCCGTGGCCGCCGCCGTCGCCCGGGTCGCCGGGGTAGACTGCACCGCATGCCACACCGCCCGCCGGGAAGGATCCGCCCGCCACATGTCGGCCAAATGGTCGATCAACTCATCAAGAATATCCGGCCATTGCAGGGCCGGAACCTGGTCAGCAAACCTCTGCAACTCGGCCACCGTGTCGGCGGTGTCCTCCCGATCCAACTCGCAAATCAGCACATATTTATTGGCAAAAAACTGGTACAACGTGCCAATGGGTACCTCGGCCCGCTTCGCCACCTCGTCGAACGTAAACGACTCAAACCCCATATCAACAAGCACGCTCCGGGCGGCTGCGAGTATGCGGGAATACTTCGCCCGGGATCGTTGCTGCGCCGGCCGCCGGCGAGGTTGAAGAATCTTCTCCGCCGCATTCAGATCCAAGTCATCACCGCCCATCACCAGACTAGTTAAAACCAAGCTCCCTTAATACCCGCGCCACATGGCCAGTGGCACGCACGTTATATAGCGCCTTTTCAATCATGCCATCAGCCCCCACCACAAAAGTGGACCGGATAACACCCTGCACTACTTTACCGTAATTCTTTTTCTCCCCAAATGCGCCATACGACCGCATCACCGCCTTGTCGACGTCGGAAAGCAATGGGAACGTCAACCCATGATCCTTCCGAAATTTCGCAAGCCGTTCCGGCGAGTCCGGCGAAATCCCCACCACCGCAACCCCCGCACCATTCAACTGTGCCAACGAATCCCGAAAATCACACGCCTCCTTTGTGCAGCCGGGAGTGTTCGCCTTGGGATAAAAATAAACGATCACCCGCTCACCTGCATAATCAGCCAATGACGTGGTCTCACCCGCATCATTCGGGAGGCTAAACGCCGGGGCAACAGCGCCAGGTTTCAGACGCATATTTTCACTCATGCGCCTAACTCTACCTGTTTGTCCACATTTCCTGAGTTTTTGGCTAAGGTGTAGGAGAAAGAAATACACAAATGACCAACAGGGAGTTTTTCCGTGGCACGCAATATTAATGATATTCAGCGCGATATCGACCGCAATCGCCGCAATCTGGCCCAAACGCTAGACGAAATTATCGATCGCGCCAAGCCCACCAACGTCGCCGGAGACGTCAAAACAGTGATGGTCGCCAAGCTACAAGACCCAGAAATCCAAAAAATTGTAGCGGGCGTGAGCGCCGTCGTGGTTGGCCTCGTGGTATTGACCATGGCGCGCTCGGCGAAGCGTCGTAAAGAGCTCAAAGAACTCCGCCAACTACTTGTCGCCCGCGATAGTTAGCCCTTCCGTTACGCCAACTGGGCCCCAGCGCCCACCATTTCTTGCAGCGCGGCCTCACCGGTCTCGTCGGCCACAGCCGCCACTAAATCGGTGAGCACCCGCACCTCAAAACCCTCACGCAGCGCATCCAAAACCGTGGCCCGCACACAATAATCCGTGGCAATCCCCACCACATCAATGACGTCCACATCATGCGCCCGCAACCAGTCGGCCAACCCAACACCATCATTGGTTGCCCCCTCGAAACCCGAATATGCGGCCGAATGCTGCCCCTTGAAAAACGCTGCGGTCACTGGCACATCCGCCAACGCCGAATGCAACTCGGCGCCGGGCGACCCCGCGACACAATGCACCGGCCACGAATCCCGAAAATCCGGCTCGGCATTAAAATGCGCACCCGGATCAATATGCCAATCCTGGGTCGTCACCACCACCGGATAATCCTTCGCCTTCACCCATTCGGCAATGCCCTCGGCCACCGCCGTTCCGCCGGCAACCCCCAAGGCGCCGCCGGGACAAAAATCATTCTGAACATCAACAATTACTAATGCACGCATGAGCTCCAGCATAGTGGAGGATAACAATCACCGATTAGGGGCATGAGGAGTTCCTGGCATCCCATAAGGTGCACGTCGTCGGCCCACGCGCCGGGTGAGAACGGTGCGTGACCTTTGCGGTTAGGGTGACGACGATGCCGCATTTTTGTTCGGCACTTGTCCGATAGTGTAGGGGGAAGTAGCAGTCGGTTATCCCACCCCCATTATGTCTGAGCAGTGCTGTGGGATAAACCCCTGTATATTGCCAGAAACGGGGGTGAAAATATATAATGGCAAAAAGAAACCCCGCTGGCCACATGACCTAACGGGGGTAAAAATCAATTTGTGCGCCATCAGGGACTCGAACCCCGAACTCACTGGTTAAGGTCTTCTAAGATTTCTATCAGGAATAATGTAGCCTAATTTTACTTAGCATGACCGAAATAGAGAATCTGATACAGGCATGGAGTGATGAACTAAGGGCCCTTGGTCGATCGAATGGGACTATAATGTTACGTTCATCACACATTCGTCGGTGTCTACAGGCGGTGGGAAAACCGCTGGATAAAATCACTCGCCAAGACGTTATGTGGTGGATGTCTACCCAAGAATGGGGGAGAGCAGCCCGTGCATCGGCACGGGCGTCGCTGCGTACTTTCTGGGCGTGGGCAGTGGCCACGGGCGCCACGGCAAGCAACCCGATGACGGGTGTGCCACCCGTCAGGCAGCTTCCGGGTGTGCCGAAACCTATGCCAGATGCGGTGATAGCAGATGCGCTTTCCCAAGCACCTGCTGAGATAGCGTTAGCCGTCGAGGTTATGGCCATGTGTGGCCTACGGCGGGCGGAATGCGCATGCCTGAGGGCGTGTGATATAGAGCCCGTAGGTCAGGGTTGGATGCTACGAGTGACAGGGAAAGGCGGGCGGACACGTATGGTGCCGTGCCCACCGTTGTTGGCGCGGAAGTTGAAGGCGCGGGGCGGATGGGTGTTTCCTGGTGCACAGCAGGGGCATATTTCGCCTGGTTGGCTGGGTAAGTTGATTAGCCGGTATCTACCAGTTGGCTGGACGCCACACAAGCTTAGGCACCGCTACGCTAGCGTCGCTTACGCCAAGGGGCACGATATCCGTGCTGTCCAGCGTCTTCTAGGCCACGCATCGGTGGCCACCACGCAAATGTACGTAGCGCTGGACGACGTGGCAGTGCGGGAAACAGCGGCGGGGGCATGGTACCTAGCTAGCTAGCCAAACAACCGTTCCAACATAGTAGGCGTCGGCGGCTAAGGGGGTTTTAGGATTTCGCTTGATATAACCGTCGGGGTCGATGATGAATGCCGTAACCACGGGTTCCAGCAAGTCATTTATGCCGGTAAGTATGAAAGGTACAGCATAGCGGGGCCGGTAGCCATAAAGGATTCTGTCACGGAAGATTTCGGGAGCGGTTGTGAACTGTGGTGTTTTAAATTCCACAGTAAGCGTTCCCACCTTTCCTATCATATATTGGCTAGCATTGGCGTTTTTGAGGCTCTTATCCAGCGAAAAACCAGCTATAGAAGGGGCGCGAGTGGCGGTGAGTTTTTCGGCGTTAGCGCGCTGAATCGTTGGAAAATCTTTTACAGCGTCGCTTCCGTCGGCGTTGAGATACCAAACACCGACGTCATCTTTTGTGGCCATGAGTTAGTTTCCTTTCCAGGTGTGTTTTTGGGCGGCCCACGTGCCGACCTGAGCAGCCCAAATAGAGGTGTCGGTTTTGCCCCAAAGGCACGTTAGGTCATGTTCTACGTGGTCGTGGTAGATGCTGAGAGTGCCGCCTATGGGAATGTAGTCTTGAACGGCACCGATAGCGTTTTTCAGGGCGGCGGCGTATTTATCCCCCGTGATTTGCAGGCGCCTGTTCGGGTTTTCCCAGGTGACCCAGAGAGCAGCGGAGGTGATGAGGCGGGGCACAACTCCACTATCGAGAGTGAAACGACGAGGGCTTGTAAGCTGGGCTTTCACAAGTTCGGTGTGAGGTTGGGCACGCGATACGGTCGTGCCGCTTGTGGGGCAGTACTTATTGGTGATTGTAGCCACATAGCCGCGGTCCCACTGGTCGAAAGTGTTACGGATAACAGCAGTGCCGGAGGAGGCTTTATCGGCACCAAAAACCCCGCCTTCCTGGTAGATGATCGTGGTAGGCCACCCAGGAGCATCAAATGCTATTTCACCGCCCGAGTCGATAACTTCGGCAGCGGATAGGCTGGTGACCACCGCGGGGCGGGTAAGGTCGTAGGTGCTGGGCGCTATTTTTTCCCAGTCGGGTGACCACACGGGGAAAACGCCTGGGCGGGCGACGAGGGACTCAGCGATTTGACGTGTAGTGAGGAACGAACTACCGGGTTCGCGGAGGTCGACGTCGTGACCGTCAAAAACTTCTAGCTGCGGAATCGCCCCAAGAACCCGGTTTAGACGGGCGCTATAACTAGTAAGCCCCTTTGCCCCACCTTGTTCACCATTGAGGACGTTTGACCAGGTGGGAGCCTCGGTGGCGGTGAGGCTGATTAACCACGGTGGCTTACCAGGGATATCAATAGGCTGAATGCTGATACGATCAATGCGGCCTTGGAATAAGACCTGGTGCGGGCGGTAATCGAACTTGGCACCAACGCCGATTTGACCACCAATCCATGCTGAGGAAATGGCAGTAATGACCTCGGGAATTGCCGCATAACGCAGCTGTAAGCGGCGATTACTAGGTTCGTCGAACAGGCGTTCCCTGCCCCAGGTGATGCGGATTTCTTCGAGGGTCAAAAAATTATCGAAGGTAAAGTCGTAGTATCCAGGGGCCCTGACCGTGATTTTTATCATGTCTGATACGGCAGTCATTACCAGCCTCGGCGTTCTTGGTAGTCACGTAGCAGCTTTTCTAGGTACCGACCAGTACTTATAGGGTCTACCGCATCGTTGACCGTGATGTAATAGTTATTGGTTATTACTGGTTGTACGGTGGCACTGAGTCGCCCGAAGGCGTTTACCTGGGCGAACGGCGACCGTAACTGTGCGGTGATACCGGGTGTTGGCGTGCCAAACAGCTTGGTGGCGGCTGGTGGTACACCCTTCAACGTGGGCGGCGGCGCCGACGCCGTCAGCATGCTAATGGGATTCACCTTGTCGCCAAACGACGTTACCCAGTCCCAGGCTTCTTTGATCTTGTCGATCACCCACTGAATGCCTTTGCCTACGGATTTGAAACCGTCGACGCAGAAGCGGACAGCCTTGTCTACGCCATTTCTGAACCAATCGACCTTTTCGTAGGCGAGAACGAAGCCGGCTGTGAGGGCGCCGACGGCGGTAACCACCAGGCCTATAGGGTTAGCGTTCATGGCCACATTCAGGAGAATCTGGGCGGCTTGCCAAGCCTTCACGGCGCCGATAATGCCATGGGCGGCACCTGTGAGGGAGATAATCGCTACAGCAGCAGCCTGAAACAACCTGGGATGGTCGCCTATCCATTGGGCTAGCCCAGCGAACCGCTGGGCGGCATCACTCACCACGGGCAACAGTGCTTCGCCTAGCGTCGCCTTGGCATTTTCCCAGGCGGCTTTGGCGCGTTCTTGTTGCCCAGCGGCGGTGTCGGCTTCGCGGGCGAAAGCGCCCGTGGCGTCGGCGGATTGCTGGGTTAGGAGGTTCATAATGGCCTGAGTGCGCGCTGTCTTGGCGGCTTCGCCTTCCAATTTATCGAGACCCATGGCGGCCAGTTCCGCTTTGATATTGGCTTCCTTAATGGAAATGCCGTAGCGTTCGATGGGGTCGGTCTCACCCTTGAGCAGGGAGGATAGGGCGTTCACAGCATCGCTGGTGGTGCCGCCGAAAGTGGCGGCTAGGTCGGCGCCTTTTTTGATAAGCCCGTCGGTGGTGCCAATCAGTTCGGTCTGAGAAACCCCCATGTTCTTGAGCTGGGCCCCCATGATAGACGCCAATTCCTGATAGCTGTTTTTCGATAGACCCACCGCTTGGTGTGCTTTGTCGGCTAGGGCCTTGATCTGGTCGCCCTGACCTTTGAAAATTGCTTCGACAGCGCCCGTAGACTGCTGTAGCGCACTAGCACTATCGAAAGCTTGCTTGCCCATGGCCACCACACCCGCACTGGCCACGGAGAGCCCCGCGGCGGCTTTCTGGGCGCCTGCTTCCAATTTGCCGAGTTTGCCGTGGGTTTCGTCTAGCTCTTGGGAGGCGTTCTTAGCGTCGGCGAGGATTTTAATGGACAGGAAGGCGGTTTTACTCATGGTTATGGGCTTTTTCTAGAATGTCAATAGCGGTGGCGATATAGGTGTCGTCCTTATCGAAAAAGTGGTCAGGATCGGTGCCCCAGGCCTTGGCCAGGCACATGAGCTGATAGGCGGTACTGGCGGGATCAAAAGGGGGCGGGCGCTGTGTCCTCGGTGTCGGTGGTGTCGGAGTCGACGTCCTCGACGGTTTCCAACCAGGTCTCAAAGTCCTGGTCGGTTTTGTGTTCGCGTTTGAGGGCGGCCCAGGTGCAGAAATGTAGTGCTAGGAAGGGGGCGGCGGTGGCCTGGGGCCAACCCATGCGGTTGCTGTGAATGTCGTAGCGCACGCGGTCGGCGCTGATGATATTGGTGGTTTGGGTGGTGGGATCGTTGCCGTCGATATACGTCACGGTGATGTTAGTCATTAGTGTCTCGATGTTCCTTCTATCTGGTCCAGTATTTTATTGACGTGGCGTTCATATAAACGCAACCATGCGGGTTCGGTTTCCTGGGCGGCGTGGCTGACGAACGGATTAGCTTTGATACTGCGCTTTGGCCACCCCCAGTGGATGGGGGCGGAATACGGCACGGGCTTAGCGCCTAGGCGGATTCGGGCGCGGGTTTGCGTGGCAAACACCCGTATCGTGTCGCGTAGGTGCGTGCGCTTGTTTAGGGTACTGACTGGGGCTTTACCGCGGGCGGCACGGGCGACAATCTCACCCGCGGCCTTGTTGACTTCCCTCATTTGCTTGAGGTCTGCCCCGGCTTTACGGAGGCTGCGCCTGAGCTCTTTAGCCCCGTGGATTTCTACCGCGGCACCCCCGCTAGCCATTACGGCTCCATGCCGTTCACCTTGGTGGCTGGGGTGAACGTAGGCTTGGAAACGAACTCCAAGGTCAGCTTAGTAGTGTCGCCTTCACCAGCGTCACCGCCGACGTCGGGCGGATCAAGGCGAACTGTGCCCTCGAATTTTGCCCCATCGACCTTGTTGGGTACGAATGTAATTTTTGCGGTCTCGCCCTGGTGGGCGTACAGATAGCCGACGGCACCCTTGAGAGTGAGGTTCTGAATAACGGTAGCAGTCAACTTGTAGGAGTAAACAGGTTGAGACTGACCAACACCACCATCGAGGAAATTCAGGGTCTTACCAGCCTTAACACTGGAGTTTAGAATGCAGTTGGTAACCTGTGGGGCGATATCGAGGCCGGACGCGGTTTCACCGATGACGAGGGTGCCGGGGCCGGTAACGCCAATCTTGTTCTGTATGGCCATGGGATTCCTTTAGTTTCGTGGCGGTTGAATAGTGAGTTTCATAGCAGGACACACGGCGCCACTAGGCATAGTGACGTTGGTGGCAAGGTCGGTGTCTGTAATCATGCCCCCTACCACGCTGATAGCACGCTGGAGGAGGTCGTCGAGGCGCCCGACGGCGACTGTGATGTCGGCTTCGGGTGTGATGAGGTAGATGTCAAAACTGATCTTCAACGTGCCGTCGAGGTACTGGCCTTCGATCGACCGGGGACTGACCCACGCACAGTCGGGGTTCAAAAACTGAGGGTCATAGTCGGCCTCGACACCAGCGGCGGTAAGCCGGTCACAAAGCTGCTCTAGCTGGTCTTTTATCATGCTCACGGTCCTATCCGACGCTTGGCGGGGCGTAGCTACCGATACCCAATAGCTGGGCGATATCGGGGTCATAACGAGCGACGTAGATGGTGCCAATGTCCCCCAACGTTTCGACGCCCGTGCTGGACTGTCGGCGACGCCACAACCGGGCTGCTAGCATTTCGGCACCGAGTTTGACGGCGGCACTATCGTGCTGGGTGGGTGGGACCCAGGCAGCGACCAGGGCATGCACGGCATCACAAATCGACTTGAAGCGCTGTTTATCAGCGTCTATCAGGCCTAGCTGTTTCGCCACAGCGTCCTGGTCGATAATGCTTAGCGCCATGATTATGCCTTGAACTTCACATAGCCTAGGGCGTCAGGACGGGCAACAACGACGGCACGGTAGCCAAACACGCCGTCATCAACTTGGCCCTTGGCAATGTCGAGGGCCTCAGCACGGATAGGGGAACCTGGGAGCTCGCCATGGATAATGCCGGGGGTTGGCCACGCGAAAATCTTACCCTTGGCCACCTGGTCGGTGGGGATGATGATATCGGGATCAATCTTCAAGGTTTCCATCAACGCGGGGAGTTCCAGCTGCTTGATCTTGGAAAGGGCTAGCCAATCTTCGTCGTTGACGGCGATAGCGTCAGCATAGACACGGGCGGCCTTGTACACAGCGTGGTTGGCGTAAGGGATTGCTTCTAGCAGGCTGAGGCCCTGGGCGCTCAAGTCTTTCTCGGTGGCCTGGGCAATGGAGTCAGCTAGGGCCTTGTTGTCGGATTTGACGGCGTAGTCCTCGGCCATGCCCAGGAAATATTGCTCAATCAAATTCACTTTCTTGAAATGCACCCACTCAACAGGAAGTTTGTTAGCGCCTGCTAGGCGGGTAGCTTGTACCTCGACAACCTCGAAACTGGCTTCGTTGCTGGGCACGTCAGTGCCGGAGCCGTTCCAATCATCAACGGTAGGACGAGTCTTCCAGCGGTTCGCTTCAAGCTTAAGGCCTGTTAAGTCTTGGTGGGTCATCTTGTCCACGAACAAACGTTTGTACGGTTGTCCGTCCCACAGCTGGTCGATCCACTGCGGAGACGTCAACAGCGGGGATTCTGCGACTTTCATTTGCTTGAGTGCCGCCGTCAGCAGGGTTTGGTCGGCGGTGGGGTCGTCGAGACGGCATAGAGCGTCGTAAATAGCGCCCGCGGTAAGCGGGGTGGTGCGTGGGGTAGCGGTGACGGTGGGTGGCATGGTGAGCCGCCCCGCCTTGCCACCAGCGGCGGCGTTGCCCTGGTGGGAGGCGGTGACCTGGGTGATACGGGAGGCAGAAAACGCAGGAACAGCCACAATAGCCACGGCGGTCAATTGTCCGGCGGTGAGCAGGTCGCCACTTATTTCTTGCCCAATAATCTCCATGCTGAGGGCGTCACGGACGCCCTCCTTGATGTCCTTCAAGGCGGTATCACCGTCGGGGGTATCAGCGATGTGGAAAGATGCGACAAGGCCCTTTTCGGTGTCTTCTACCTTGGTGGCGTAGCCCACGGGGGTTCCACCAGCGTCAGAGTGGTCACGGAAAATCTTTAAGTGCTTGACGTCGGCGGGAACTTGGATACTGCCCCGCTGGGCGGTAATAAGACCTACAGAGGTATAACCGGGAGTGCCCCACGGGACGATCACACCGGACACGGTGCGGGACGGGGTGTCGGTGTCGGCGTTGTGGGCGGCGGTGAGGGTGGTTTGCGGGTTAAAAATCAGCGGTTCAGCGTTGTTACTGGCTGTCAGAAGCGGAAGCGTCATTAGGGTATTCCTTAAGGTGCTTAGGCGGGTGGTTGTCGGTGCTGGTGGTGGGTTTTTCCGGTGGTGCTGGGGAGAGGACGGGGAGGTACTTATCGAGCCATGCGACCACCGAGGCGTTGGCGAGTACGCGGGTGACGGCGGCGGTAACGGCTAGTGTGGTGGCCACCCAGGGGATCGTTTCTATTCCCAGCTCATGGGCTACCACTGGGAGAAGGGGGAGAATGCCGACGGTGGCGGCAATGGTGGTTCGAGCAACAGCGCGCCATGGGTACTTCACTTGCGTAGAATTCATTTGCCTAGTTCTTTTTCGAGCATGGCCATGATGGTGGCCATGCCGACGATAATGCCCAGGATGTGGGCAGCAAGGGCGATAAGTATAGCGATGAGCATTACTTGGCCTGGGCTTTGAGGTCGGCAAACCCGGGGATTTTCAAGGCGGTTCCGATAGCGGCTAGGGCGTCGACGACGGTTCGGCCCCCTAGCTGTGGCCAACCGGGGTAGGCGCCGAGACCTGGTGCCCCGGTGAGCTGGGCTTTGAGGTCGCGGAGGTACAAATCATCATCGTTCATGGGGTTTCCTTTCGGGGCGGGGGTGTCGGCGTAGGCGCCGAGGTAGCCGTTATTGAGCCTTTCGGCAAATGCGTGGATACGGGGGTCGCTGGGCGGCAGACCGATTTGGTAGTGCATTTCATCTGGGTAATCCCAGTCGGCGCCCCAGAAGATCACGCCCTCGAATTTGGCTAGTAGCGCCCTGACCTTGGCTTTTGTGGCGGGTGGCATGGTTCGCTGACCCCAGGGGTATTTGGGGGCGCCGATATCGACGGCGGTGCCGGACATGTGGTTGCTGTTCCAGACGTCGTTATCGGCGGACCAGCCCCACACCTGGGAGGTGATGGGCTCTACTTCACGGTTGTAGAGGATGAGCCAGGCGTTGAGGATAGTGGCGACGTCACCAGCACGAAGCGGCACCGCCCTAGCAGCTGGTACCACCATTTCGCTGACACACGAGGCGCTGGAACACATCGGCCAACCGTTTTCGGAAGGCACGCCAATTTGGGCTTGGTATCGCATTATTCTTGGGCTTTCTTCTCTGTGGGGAGCTGGGTGGGGGTGGTGGCGACAGGGGCGAGGTTGTCGTCTTGGACGTTGAGCTTGGACAGGAATTCCACCATCTCGCTAGCGTCAACGCCGATGCTGGTGCCCCGCGGGACCACGTCGTCCATGCCCATTCGGGCGGTCACACAGGCCAGAAGCGGGAGGACACCGAAGGCCAACAGTTCGGCCATACGCAAGCCGGCGTTGGAGTAGTTGATACTGCTTCCCTGAATACTGGCGTCAATCATGGAAGCAGGGATTCCGCAAAGGCGCGCTAGATCAATGGCGTTAGCGTTACGCCCTTCGATCAGCAAGTGTTCGGCAAAGCTACCGTGTTCTTTGATTTCGGTGTTTTTCGAGGTGAAAGCAACCCCGCCGTTCTTTCCCTTTCGGGCGGCTACCCACCCCGCCGTGAGGTTTTGTTTTTCCTGGTCGGTAAGGGGCCTATCGCCTGTGTAGTGGATTTCGAGGGTGGCAGCTGGGGTGTTGGTGGCGGTGGTGACGGCACGGGCTAGAGCGTTAGCCTCGGGCATGGCGTTGGTGCCATGCCATAAAATGCCCTGGTGGATACCAGGTATCAGGACGTACTGGTCGGCACTGGCGGGGCGGTCACCGACGGTGATGGTATCGTCGGCGGCTATGGCCCAGGCCTCACGGATTACCCGGTCTGCGGTGAGGACGTGCCCGTCAAAGTCACGGTTGACACGCCACAACGAGGAGCCGTAAAACAGCAGGTCGTCGATGGTCCATAGCATGCGGTGATACGGGGGTAGCAGCCCGTCGGTGCGGTTGATCCACTGGGGCTGTGGGTCGACCGGGTTGCCGTCTTTTTGGGCGATGAGAATGGCGCGGGCGGCGGTGGTGCATAGTAGGTTTCGGGCGCGGCAGATAGCGGGTATGGCCATGGCCTGCTCACGGGAGATATCGCTGCTCAAAGCTGCTAGGGCGGTGGTGTCGACCTCGGTCAGGACACCAGTGGTAAACGGTGATGCTACATCGTTGACCATCGCTTTAAGCGCTTTCCAGCGGGCGAATATTCCCATGGCCATAACATAAACAGCGCCGACGATACGGCGCTGCATTCACGATCTGACCAGGGGCTACGGTATGAAAATCTCGGGTGGTTGGTCCTCGATGTGGCTATCAAGCCCGTGGAGGGCGAGGGTGGCGGCTTCGAGGGCGGCTATCGAGCCGTGAGCGCGTTTGCGGTCCCACACCCAGGAGTCGCCAAGGTCGCGGGGAACGGCGACCTCGGCAGCCTGGTCAAACGCTTCATCTGACCAGAACCTGACCTCGGGAATGGGGCTTGTTAGACGGTTGAAAAGATTTCCGCATGCTGCGGATAGTTCGCGGGTACGAATCCGGGTGACAGGGAACGTTGCTTTCTTCATGCCTTCGTTGAGAACGTCACTGGCGCCTACGGCGTCGTAGACGGCAACCCCGCCGTGGCGGATAATCAGGTCACTTAAGCGGGGGATTACCCAGCGGTAACCAGGGCGGGTGTCGACGACCTCGAACGTCGGCGTCGTGCCGACGAGGCCACCCGCTACTATCGCGGCGCTATCGCGGTCGGCGCTGACGGCAACACCCCAGGCCGGTTCAGCATCGAGCGGGATAGGGTCGATAGCACGGGCGGCTTCCCACACGGCTTCCGAGATATGGCGGCGGTGGCTGGTGGTCTCGCGGTTGCCGTAGGCACGGGCGAACTCTTCGGGATTGCCCATGTCGTTGTAGGCGGCGACCAGGGATTCCAGCGACTGGGTGTAGCCAACAGCGGGGTGACAGGCAGCCACGGCGGCAATGTCGGTGGCGTCAACTTCCGCCCCAATGCCCCAGTCGAGCAGGGCGCCTTGGCGTTTGCCGCTGCGAAGGTCGTCAACGTAGCCGTGGAACCAGCTACTGTCGGCGTCACCGCGGGTGCTGAGAATGATAGTCTGGGCGCCTGGGCGGGTCGCGTGCGTAGGCGTTATACCCTGTATAATTGCCGCCCCTTCGACCTCATCGAACACCCAGGCCTCGTCAACGACTGATAGGTCGCTCTGGTCGCCGTGACCGGCTTTCTTCCCTGGTGGGTGCGGGGTCCACACCGACCGGAGAGGTCCTACGATCAGGGCTTCGGCCCCCTGGGATTTGTTTCTGCTGAACAGCGATTCAAGGGGAAATGCTGGGTCGACTAGCTCGTCGGTAAATTTCAACCAATTTTTACGGGCGTATTGTCCGGTCTGAGCCGTGTAATCCGCAAAGCTCTTTCGGTGTTGCATGATTCGCTGGAGACAGACGGCGCCGATGAGGTGGGTTTTACCAGATTGACGGGGGACGCTGATAACAACCAGGGAGTGGCGCCGAAGGCCAGTGGCGGGGTCGATTTCGCCGATAACGTCGGCGGCGTATTCTTGCCACGGCATGGGCGGGGTGCCCATCATCTCTAGGATGCGGCAGATAGCAGGCCCATAGGTTGGCCCTGTCGGCCTAGGTGTTGCGAACCGCGGGGGTGCCGAAGCCCTCAAGGGCGGCGAGAATTTTATCATCGGCGGCTACCTCACGAGAAGCCGGAGTCAAACGCAATTCGCGGAGAACGTCAAGATAGGGCCCCGTCAGTTGTGCCACCGCATACGGTTTTCGTTGCCACAGCGCAAGGTCAATCGCCTGGGCGTTAGCCAATGCCAGACCGGCTAGCAGGTCGTCGAGGGCGTCAATTCGCCCTTCTTCGCGGGCTTTCTGTAGGGCTTGGGCGGCGGTCTTTCGGTGTTCGTCGGCGGGGCTGGTGCATTCGGGGTCGAACAGGGTGGTTTGGGTGGTCATGGTTCTGATCTGGGGTTTTCCACCCCCGGGGGGGTCGGAACGGGGGGAATTCTATGGCGGGGCGCAGGGTGGCCTGGGGGCCGTTTTTAAAAAAACGAGTCACCAATCCCTCGACGGCTTCGATTTGGTCTTCGGCAACGGATGCAAAGCAAACCATTGGTCGAGCGGCATGTCCTTTCGACTCGCGTTGCATGACAAATGAGCAGGTCGAAGATTGTCAAGGCTGTTGTCTCCACCCATCGAACGTGGGATCAGATGGTCTGCTGTGTCAGCGCCGTCACGACCACACAAATGACAGCGCGTGCCGTAGGTGGCGAGGGTGGCGGCACGGAGTCGGCGCCATGACCGGGACCCCAGGCTACCCCCTGGGGTGGGTGGCGGGGCGGGGGCGGGCATGGGGGCGGGTCCTTTCCTTCCGGGTGGCGGGGCGGCTAGGGGCGGGGCGCCTGGGCTTACCGTTCTTCTTGATCGTCAGCTGCGCCTTTGCTAGCTGATCCAAATAGTAAAGCTCTTGGTATCGGTGCGCTGCATCGACGGTTTCACCAGCGGCAACCATGCGTATAGACTCCATAGCTACCTTGTATTGCTGGGTGCGGTCTTCCCCCAGTACGGGCACCCCAGCGAGGATCACGCCTTGCCAAGCGGCAGCCTGAGGTTCGGTGGCCATTTCGGCACACAGCCTGAGCATGGGGCAGTCAGCACATAGCGACTTGCCGAGGGCCTGGGCACGGCGTATACGTACCACCCTGTTGCCCGTGTAGTGCGCCAAGTTAAGGTCGGTCCAGAGGTCAGGGTTAGCACCGTATTGGTTGCAATTTGCAAGGCCTGAGTGGAGTATACGAGATAGTTTTGATTCGGAATGTTGTTTATGCATTTTCGCCCCGGGGATAGTACAGGTGATACAGGGGGTACAGGTAGGGGAGTAGGAGGGTAGGAGGGTGATAGGTGAGAGAGGGTAGGGGTGGTGGTTCCACTAGCATCAAGGAGGAGAGAGGGAATGGCCTAGGTAGATGGTGGTAGGGGTGGCCCCAAGGGGAGAACCCCCCAGGGGTTCCCGGCTAATGGTCCTTCCCCAGTGGGTTCTTTCCCAGTTTTTTGCCGCTTCGCTTGACCACCCCAGCACTAATGGCCCCCGCACCCGTACTGTGCGGCGGCTACTAGTTTCTCACCAACAAACACCAGGCCACGGCATTGTTGGCCTTTCGGGGCCTCCCTCACCCGAAAGCTTGCGGAAAGAAGCACTTATGGAGGCGCCAGTTGTGATAATTTTTCTCACGCCGTGTAACTGACCAGATAAACCACGGCTATTTTCTACAGTGACAAATCCTTGCGCAAAATCACTTTTGATTGTGCTCGCATTTTCATTTACGGAGGATCATGGCGGCCCCCCACACATCTGGTGGGGAAGCACCAAAACACCCCGTAGGACGCCGAATTTTAGAACAACATTCCAATCTTTTTCTTTCTGGCTTCCTCACGGCAGTCACGGCAACAGCGCTTACCGTTTCGACCTGGTGGCGGGGCGGGTTTAGCAAACACTCGACCACAGAAGTCGCATTTGATACCGGTATCGGCCCTGGCGGGGCGAAAATCCCAACCGGTGTTAGTTCGTATCATCGGCATTGTCATCGCCTCCCCACATACGGTCTTCTTCCAGACGGAGAGCGTCTGCCCCGGCGTCGCGGAGATGCTCTTGCAGGAAACGCCACGCGGGGTTCTTCGCCTTGCCTTCTAAGTCCTCCCTAAGGGAATTGTCCATGTATTCGATACCATGGCCCTCAGAGGCAGCTTCACGGGCTGCAAACGCGATAGATTCGCACAAAGAAGCAACAGTGTCGTCATAGGTGGCTTCGGATTCCACAACCGCAACAATCGCATGCAAGGCGGCTTCTAGATAGGGCACGGGCGGCATTTTCGAGAAAGCCGCACACCAGTTCTCATAGGCAATCTCTGCCCACTCTTCTTGGTTATCCATTACATTTCCTTCCTGAAAATTTTTTCGAGCCACGGTTCAATCCCACGGGACCGCCCCCGCAAAAACGTAGAGCCACGTACCTGAGCAGGCACGTGGCAAGACAACCCAACAAAACGCCAAGCGATAGCGTGTTTGAATACACTGCGCACACGAACGTTCAGCGCCGTGTCCGCTTCCGAAAGAGACAAACCCCGGTAAGCACAATCACTAATTGCCGCGGAGACCATAGCAATAAGCGATTTCGCCACCACTGGGTCAGAATCGACCTTTTCAGCGGCTATCTTCAAAGCCAAATTGAAATTCGGAAACGGAGGCACTATGCAGCCCCCTTCTTTTCCTTCACGGCATCGGCGTAAGCCTCAACGTCGGCACTGGAAAAAACATTAATTCCCCGTTTTCCAAGCCGTCCAACGGGCTTCAGAACGCCCTGATTAGCCATACGATTAACTTGGGACACAGATTTTCCAAGGTATCTAGCTACCTCGAAAGTGCCTATCAAGTTGATATTGGTCATAGGGTCAATATAGCGCACGATTCATGCGATTTTTGATCTAAATTGGCCATATGATTATTACGCGGATGCACCTAGTGGCGCATTGATTCAGATTATGGAAAAATTGGCCATATGATTATGGGTGATGCGGTGCCAACATTTGAACTAAAAGATCGGGCTAGGAAAGCACGAGAATTTGCAGGCTTTGAGCAAAGCGAACTGGCCAAGTTGACAGGAATGTCCCGAACCACGGTGGCACGGATCGAACAGGGGAAAGGGAAGCCCAGGAAGCCGACTCTACTGGCAATTGCCGTTGCTACCGGGGTGAATTACGATTGGCTGGAAACAGGAAAAACCCCCGCTGGGGGTAACGGCGGGGGTAACAGTGTGCGCCATCAGGGACTCGAACCCCGAACTCACTGATTAAGAGTCAGTTGCTCTACCAATTGAGCTAATGGCGCTTGCTGCACTATCTGGAAGTTTTAACCTCCGGGGCAACGAAGAAAACAATAACAGCACTTTCGAATTTTTGCAAAACCTGCCGAATATTGCCTGCTCACCATCAATTTTCCAAAGTGGGTTATGGTGGGGGTTCATGGTAAGTTCGGAATAGGTTTGTGGCGAGTTTATGGCCGAAAGGAAAGGAGAACGGGGCTAGCGGGGTTGGCCTGCGTCCGCCAAGGTGACGCATCATAGGGTTTTGTGTCTGAGGGCGGTGCTAAGGTGGAGCCTGTGGTCAGAATATATGGGGGTGGATTCCTCTCTCAGACAGACCCCCGTGGGGGAGTCTGAAAAAATCCCCGTTTACCTGTGCCGTTGTTGTGGACGTGTCCGCTTCCGGTTACGATCTGGCAACAGTTCCTTAATAAATCGCGTTATGGCTAGAATTTGGGTTTAGAATATGACGCACAAACCGAACTGATTTTTAGTCGGTTCGGCTTTAGTCACTAGAAGGCAGGAAATCTGAAGAAAATGAAGGTCTCGCGCAGGTCTGCGAAGAAGACGATTGTGGCGTTTCTGTGCAGCTCGGCTTTATTGCTGGGTGCATGCACAGTTGAGCAGGGGTCGGCCACTGATGTGGGCGACAAGTCTAGCGCGGCAAAAGCCTCGGAAGCTCCGAAGGTCAATGCCCCTAAGGCTAGTGTGAAAGACGGCGCGACTGGTGTTTCTCCACGGGATACCGTTGAGGTAAAATCGCAGGACAAAGGTTTAAAAAAGGTCTCCATGACCAATGAGGAAGGCAATGAGGTCAAAGGCAAGCTTTCCGACGACAAAATGTCCTGGTCCACCGCGGAGGAATTAGGTTTTAACCGTAATTACACCATTACTGCTGAAGATAAGAACGGCAAAAAGAGTACTACGAAGTTCTCCACCATTGAGGCGAATAATTTAGCGGAAAACTCTCTCTCCCCCCTAGATGGGTCCACTGTTGGGGTGGCCCAAACTATCGGGGTGCGGTTTGATTCCATCGTCCGTGACCGCAAGGCTGTGGAGAAGGCCATTAAGATCGAAACCGAACCCAAGGTTGAGGGTGCGTTCTATTGGATTTCCAACCAGGAAGTTCGGTGGCGTCCAGAAAAATTCTGGGAACCCGGCACCAAGGTGAAGGTTGATGCTGATCTTTATGGTGTCAAAATTGGTGATAGTTCATATGCTTCTAACGGTAATAAAGCCTCGTTTACCATTGGTAATAAGGTGGAAGCCATCGTGGATGACAACACCAAGATGATGACCGTGTACGAGGATGGCAAGGAAGTGAAATCCATGCCGGTGTCGTTGGGTTCGCCAGCATGGCCGACCCCGAAGGGCATTTACATGATTGGTGATTCTTACCCATCAATCGTGATGGACTCCACCTCTTACGGTCTGTCCCTGGAAAACGGTGGTTACCGCACCCCGGTGCAGTACGCTACCCAAATGTCGTACTCCGGCATTTTCGTGCACGCCGCCCCCTGGTCGGTGTGGGCACAGGGCAATACCAACACCTCTCACGGTTGCGTGAACGTCAGCGAAGAAAACGCAGCATGGTTCCAAAACTTTGTGAAGCGCGGCGACATCGTTACCGTGAAGAACACTGCTGGGGAACAGCTAAGCGTGTATGACGGTTTGGGTGACTGGAACTTGGACTGGGCAACCTGGAAGAAGGGTAACGCCAACGAGGCTCCCTAAAGCGAATCGTTCATGACGTGAGCCACAATCTCGCTCATAAAAACACGGCGCCATCATCAGGTGGCGCCGTTTCCTTATTCCCCAGCCCACGGCAAAATAGCATATTTGCAGCTAGGGGGTAATGGGGGCGACTGGCGGCCTGGCTTCGTGCCACGACGCTACTATGGGGAGAAAAGTGAGGTGTGGAACATGAGCAAGGACACAACGCCGAAAATTTCTAGAGAAACCGTACCGCAATATTTTTCTCGCGGGTGGATCTGTGTCAGTCGCGGCTGGGATAGTATTGCTATCGAAAAATTTTTGCCCATCCCCGATAGGGTGATGCCCCATAGTGGTGGGGCGGCCGATGTGCTATACCGGCGCGACCGCGTCAAAGAAATCGAAGATTCATTCGAATTCAAGGTTGATACTTGGCGACGTCGGGGGCTGCACCGCGACGGTGAAACCCTCACCCACATCTTGCAGCAATTTTACGTCGACCCCAACTTTATCGGCCTATCCAAGGTCGGATTACTCCGCGCCGCCCTCTGGCATTATGTGGAACGCGAATACTCTGACGAAAGCCCCGAAATCCAAAAATACCAGGTTGGCATGCTCGGCGACTGCCCCACCAGCACCAAAGAACGCCTCATGGTGAACTATCTCCGCCACATGGGCACCAATTACGAGCAGCTGGTCAGCGCCACCGAGGGGCGCCGGGATTTCTACGTGTTTATCCTCTGGCAGGCGCTCAATCGGATTGCCGAAGAATACCCTTACCTGCGGGAAGAATGCCGCAGGCAATTAGCATTAAAGCGTAATGAAACCGGCGACTTCAACCCACCACGCGGCCACGCCCCCTACGTGACCCGTGCCCACAAACATCGGTTGGTGCGGCGGGCCGACCGCAAATGGCGGCGAAAATACCAACACCTGTGACAGATGCTACAGCGGTAACTCCACCCCGGTATATTCCTTCAATCCGTGCAGCACCTCATCCTGAAACGCCGGATCCAACGTTGCCGAGTGCGGATTTTGCACCTGTTTATGGAACCAATAACCCCCGGTCCGCGGCACAATATCCGATTCCGGGGCGGTAGCCAACCAGGTTTGGGTGCGATAGCTCAAATCCAGGTCGTCGGTGGCCGATGGGCCACCCATGCGGGTCGGTACCCAGCCGGGATGCACGCTATGCACCATGACATCTGGCCAATGCCGCGCAAGCCCCATCATCAGTGCAGTCACAAACAGTTTCGAATTCGAGTAGTCGATGATGCCGGTTGCAAATGCGTGTGGCAGAGCCTCCGGCGACCCATTCACATGCATGACGCTGCTCACCGTCACGATCCGCTTCGGTCGCGTCATCAGCGCCGATAGCACGTAGGGGGCGACCACATTCACCGCAAAGGTTTTCTGCTCGTTGTCCGAACCGGCATTATGGATCACCGCATCGAACGCGCCGTATTCGTTAGCGGAGGCAGCCACCGTCTCCACGCCGGTGACGCTATCAAGGTCGCCGTACACTACACCCCGCACCTTATCGACAATCTCGGTGACCTCATCGGTGAGCCGCTCCGGGTTACGGGCATGAATCACCACATCGTGACCATCGTCGATAAGCTCACGGGCGGTCAACAACCCCACGCCACTTGCTGCACCAGTAACAAAAACCAGGGACATAGTAATCACACTTTCATCTCTCGTTCGGTTGTGGCAACCCAGTGTACACGCCCGCATACCAAGTGTGTAGCTATTGTGCAGTAATAACTTGTGGGGGTGCGGCCGGGGTAGACTCGGGGAGCGCGGTCAGCTGCCGCGGCATCCGGCCGGCCCGCAACCCATTGCCAATAACAATGACCTCCGCAACCTCGTGCACCAACACCACCGTGGCCAACCCCAAAACGCCAAACAACGCCAGCGGGAACAACCCCACAATGATCGCCAACGCCAACCCAATATTGCCGGTCATGATCCGCCGACCCCGCCGCGCATGCGCCAACGCCACCGGAATGAGTCGCACATCTGACCCGGTAAACGCCACATCCGCCGATTCGATCGCCGCATCGCTGCCGGTCACACCCATGGCAATTCCCACGGTTGCCGCAGCCAACGCCGGTGCATCATTGATACCGTCCCCAATCATGGCGGTGGGGGACTTATCGACGAGCTCCGCAACGACCCGGGCCTTATCCGCAGGCAATTGCCCCGCCCACACCCGATCCGACGGAATACCCGCCTGCGCGGCGATCGCCTGGGCGGTCACCTCCTGGTCGCCGGTGAGCATGACCGACCGCATGCCCTGATCCGCCAATGCCTGAACCGCGGCCGCGGCCTCCGGGCGCAATTCGTCCCGAATCCCCAGGACCCCCGCTGGCGTCCCATCGACCTCTACCACGACCACGCTCATGCCGGCCTGGGACATCTCCGCCACCCGGTCGGCCAATTCGCCAGTCCCATCCGTGGGAATCCACCGGGGGCTACCCACCCGAACACGTTTTCCCTCTACCACGCCAATGAGACCCTGACCCGGCTGTTCCTGCACCTCGTGCGCTGCCAAGGCGGCATCAGTGTTGTTGGCGCCGGGTTCGGCGGCCGCGGCCACGATCGCCCGCGACAACGGGTGCGACGATGCCGACTCCACCGCCGCAGCCATGGGCAGGGCATCGTCGATCACAAAGTGGGTGGCAACAACCCGTGGGTTGTTCTCGGTCAGCGTGCCAGTTTTGTCAAAGGCCACCGTCTGAATCGTGCCTAACTGCTCAAACGCCACCCCAGACTTGATGACCACCCCCAATTTGCTCGCGGCCCCCACCGCCGAAATCACCGTCACCGGCACCGCAATCGCCATCGCGCACGGCGACGCCGCCACCAACACCACCAACGCCCGCTGCGTCCACGTCGCGGGATCACCAACCAGGAACCCAAACAATACAATCAGCAGCGACACCACCAGCACCGCCGGCACCAGGGGCCGGGCAACCCGATCCGCGAACCGCGCCCGCTCTCCCTTCGCCGACTGGGCCTGTTCCACCAGGTGCACGATCTGCGTCAACGAATTATCCCGACCATCCGATGTGGCCTGAATCCGCAGCGTCCCCGAACCATTCACCGAACCGGCCGACACGCTACTACCAGGGGAAACCCCGACCGGAATGGATTCGCCCGTGATCGCAGACGTGTCCAACCACGACTGCCCCGCAATCACCGTGCCGTCCGTGGCCACCCGCTCTCCGGCACCCACAACCAGCACATCCGACGCCTGTACCTCCGATGCCGGCACCGTGGTTTCCACATCGTCGCGGACCACCCGGGCGGTGTTGGGCATGAGCGACAACAGTGCCCGCAGGCCCTGTTGGGCCCGGTCCATGGCCCGATCCTCCAGGGTTTCCGAAATGGAGAAGAGGAATGCCAGGGCCGCGGCCTCTCCGACGTGGCCCAACAGCACGGCCCCGATGGCGGCAATGGTCATGAGCAGGCCCACCCCCATCCGCGACCGACCCTTGCCGGTCACGAGTTGCCGGAGGGAGCCGGGGATGAACGTCCACCCACCAGCAATGAGCGCCACCCAGTAGCAGGCGAGGGCGGCGGTGGGGGAGACCGTGTGGTCTAGGATAAACGCCGTAATGCAGAATACGCCGGCGGTGATGGGGAACATGAGTTCGGTGTCTTTCCACCAGGGTCCGTGCTCTTCCGGTTCGTCAAATAGGGGCTTGGGCGTGCCGCAGGAGCAGCCGCACGCGCTGGTTTCTTCGCCGCTCATGCCTTCCCCTTTGCCGGTGCGGGGGTGCAACAGTCGTCGACGCATGGCTGCGATTCGTCTACCATCAGCACCGCGTCCATGAGCGATTCCAACGCCCGCGTGATGTGCGGGTCCGCAATTTCGTAGCGGGTCCGCCGGCCCTCCGGGATGGCGACCACGATTCCACAGGCACGCAGGCACGCCAAGTGGTTAGAAACGTTTGTTCGAGTGAGTTCCAGGTCCCGGGCCAGTTGGGCCGGGTATCCGGGTTTCTCCAGGAGTGATAGGAGAATGCGTGATCGAGTGGCGTCCGCCATGGCCCGCCCTAGGCGATTCATGACGTCCAGCCGAGAAGCAATAGTCAGCATATAGTGACTATACACTGTTTGCTGACTAATGCGGTAGGGGAGTGATGGCTGTTGCCTTCCGGTACCTTCCGCGCCCGAGCCCTGCTGTCTCTGCGACCTTCGCCTTGGTCTGTTGTCCATACAACCTAGTGGGGCGGGAGCGACTGCATGATTCCGATGGCGGTGAGCAGGATAAGCGGTGTGGCCTCCTGGCAGGACGTGGTGGCAAACCCCTCGGCAGCCTTGTCGGTAATGAAATGCAGTGCTTCGCGGATGCCACCGGATTCCTTCACGTTCTGCGCCTGGCGTGCAATGCCTGTTTCGCCATGCTCTTCCAGAAATTTCACCAGCTGATCGAATCGTTCCTCAGCGACTTCTGGCCGGGCATGGTACATGATGCTGACATATCTCCTTGCGTCACCGGGGTTTTTATTCCTGCCTTGGTTGTTTTAGCAGCTCACAGCGCCGCGAATCCGACCGCGAGCATTGGCCCTACCCCAAAAACGCTAGGTTGACAATCCAGTGCGCAATAACCATGGGCGCCAGACGCCTTTGCTTATGCACAATGATGCCGGCGGTAACACCCCATGCAAAGAACGCGAATCCATAAACCACCATGCCCCGAACGTCGATAGCAAACATGGTGTGCTGCAGCCCAAACAGCAGCCCCTGAACAATAATGGCAACCACAACGCCATAGCGGTGCGTGAGACCAGTTTGCAGCCAACCGCGATAAATGATTTCTTCAATCGGCGCATTGGCAAGAAACATAATTGCGCTCAATATGCTTATTGTTGCGATGACGCCGCCGGGCAGTTGCGGGCTTGACTTGCTGAATATCTGCTCAAAATGGTTGAACATGTCGGCACCAAACATGAGGTACATTGCCCCCATCAAGGTGAGAATCAATGGGATATATGTGACAACCAGCCAAAGCAGCCCCCACGCAATATCTTTCCCTATCCGATGCCTCTCAAAACCAAGATAAGCCCAGAACGAGACGTTGTATTGACGAAACGTGCGCCAAATAACGACACCGCAGATAATAGTGACAAACGGAAAATAGATAGTATCGGTCGGCGGAAAATCCCTGCTAATACCCGTCACACTGAGGACGCCGTAGGTCGCAAGCGCCAATGCCGCCATGACCACTAGCCGGATGAGCACCAGAAAGAATGGCTTGGCCTGTTGTCTAGCGAATATATCCATCATAACCTCCATTGGTGTTAACCCGCGGTGATTTCCAGTGTAGAGGTTATGCGGTATTGCCGAGCTTTACGACGGTTTCCCTAAAGTTTAAAGCCTTGATCTACGGCAAGAATTCAGCCATAATGAGACTAATCGTTCGGCTCGCCTCGACCTTTATGGTTGGGAGTGGGCCGGATCTCTCTCAAAGAAGAGTAGGCTACGTTTTGCAGTAACCAAACAAGCTTCATCTTTTATTTAATAGCATTTTTGAGTGCAGTGATGGACTTATCTATCTTCTTCAGTTCTTGTCGAATCGAATGCAAAGATCCCTGAGGATATGCTAGTGCTGCTTGTAGAGTTTGTGGTCGAATTATAAACTCGACTGGTTCTAAAGGGCCGTATGGTCCGTCAGCTGTTGTGGTTATCTTGTATGTTGTATCACTAGTAATATGTTTGGATGCTGGTCCTAAATACCAGTGGAGAGTATCCCTAGGAGCAAGGGATATGATTCCTTCCTTTAAATCTTGCTGCATTTGAGAGACAAGATGAGAAGACGAATCTAAGTCAGGTAACGGGGGGTCAATAGTGATTCGTATGTTTCGAGCTATGGTAGGGCCGGAGTTGCCAATAATTAAATGGAAAATAGTTCCTGAATTCTGGTCAGGTTGAATGCTAGCCCAGACATAAGGTTGGGCTGCTTGGCGCATAACATCTAGCTGAAGATTGGTTTGTTCTTCAGCTGCTTTGGCGGCTCTACGGGCTGGTATGAGTGCTGTAAATGCGGCAATAGCGGAGGCTATGGCACCTATAGCAGCAATGATGGCGGCAATGGTATTCGGATCCATGCCATAGGCATACCATAATGGTCGGACATTGAACCTTTGGGCCCCCGTCGCAAAGCGGGCAAAAGAAAAAGGTGAGGCATAAAACCTCACCGTTAGGGGTGGCTGACGGGGCTCGAACCCGCGACACCCAGGATCACAACCTGGTGCTCTACCAGCTGAACTACAGCCACCATCACTGCCTTCAAGCAGTGAGAACAATGCTAACCCAAAAACGTAGAATTGTAAAAACCACTGGTAGTAGGGGGTGTGTGCAAGAAAAACGGGCGCGACATGCCGCGCCCATCAGGGTGACTAGCGGGAATCGAACCCGCGACCCCCAGGATCACAACCTGGTGCTCTACCTATTGAGCTATAATCACCATTCCCACCATTCGGTGGAACGCTTTAGTATATCACGCGGAATTATGGTTGTAAATACTCCTGGTATCGTTCGATCGCGGCAGCCTGCGCCGACTCGCACGCCTGGTTTCGCGGATTCGCCACAAACAACACTCGCCGGTAAAAATCCAGCTCCCGAATCGACTCCACAATATCCGCCAACGCCCGATGCGACATGTCCTTCTCCGGCTGGTGATAATACACCCGCGGCGCCCATCTGCGCGCCAACTCCTTCACCGTCGACACGTCAATCATCCGGTAATGCAACGCCTCATCCAACCTGGGCATATACTCCCGAATGAACCCCCGATCCGTCCCAATCGAATTCCCCGCCAACGGCGCCGGATGCTTCGAGTCACAATGCTTCGCAATCAACTCCAACACAGCATCCTCGGCCTCCTTGAGACTCACCGCCGACTCCCGAATCTCCGCCAATAGCCCCGACGACTCGTGCATGTTCGTCACAAACTCATTCATCCGCCCCAATTCTTCCTCGCTGGCATGCACGACCACATCCACCCCCTCACCCAACACATTCAAATCCGCATCCGTTATCAACGCGGCCACCTCCACAATGGTGTGCTCGTGAATATCCAAACCCGTCATTTCCAGGTCAATCCACACAATTCGATCATGCTTATCCATATCGGCCATAGGTACTAGTGTACGTCGTCGTAAAGTAAGCTAAAACGACCCAAACAGAGGAGCAAGAAAACCATGACACTACCGGCCCCCTCCATAGACGCCCGCGCACTCGTCACCGGCGCCAGCCAAGGCATCGGCATGGCAATTGCCCGCGACCTCGCCAAACTCGGTCACAACCTCATCCTTGTCGCTCGCCGCGCTGACATTCTCGCCCAGCTTGCCGACGAGCTAGAGCGCAAACACTCCATCATCGCCGAGGTCTACCCCTGCGATCTTGCCGATACCGATCAGCTTCACAAGCTTATCGACGACATCCGCGACCGAAACATCAATATCATCATTAATTCCGCCGGTATTGCCAGCTTCGGGCCCTTCATCAACCAGGACTGGAACTACGAAACCACCCAATTCGCCCTCAACGCCACCGCAGTGTTCGAACTCACCCACGCCGTCCTCCCCGGCATGATCCGCCGAAAAACCGGCGCCATCTGCAACGTTGGCTCCGCCGCCGGCAACATCCCCATCCCCAACAACGCCACCTATGTGCTCACCAAGGCCGGCGTCAATGCGTTCACCGAAGCCCTCCACTACGAACTCAAAAACACCGGCGTCAGCTGCACCCTCCTCGCCCCCGGCCCCGTCCGCGATGCCATCATTCCCGAGAACGAGAAATCCATTGTGGATAAGGTCGTCCCCGATGTGTTGTGGACCACCTACGAGTCATGCGCCAAAGAAACCCTCGAAGCCATGGCCAAAAACCGCCGCCGCGTCGTCCCAGGGCCCCTCTCCAAAGCCATGAATGTTGTCTCATCGGTCGCCCCCACCCGCGTCCTCTCGCCGGTCATGGGCTGGTTCTACAAAAAAATGAGCTAGCCCGCCTGGCCAAAATCGGGACCTGGGCAGTCCAACACTATGCGCACTGTTGGAACCACACTGCCTTATTCAAGGAGGCCCCATGCCCACCCCGACCATCATCCTCACGCTTCCGCCCGCAGCCAGCCCACCAATCCTCTATCCCGTAGCCAACTGTTCCGAAACCATCACCGCCAGGCGGGTCCCGCGCCGACACGACCGGTACATCATTACCAACGCCGACCACACCACGTTTCCCCTCGTGCCTGGGGATATTGTCATTGCTGGTAGCGTTGGTGGCGGGGTTAGCGGGGGCGGTGTTTCTGCCGCTGCCGGGGCTGCCCGGGCCGACACGTCAACGCTTTGCGGTGCGGGGGTGGCTGGCACCCATCGCCTCATCGTCACCACCATTATCCGGCTCCAACCAGGAAACCTCGTCTACGGCGACGCCCCAACCGATCCCGAACAACGCGCCAAACTGCGCGCATTCCTCCAACGCCGCGCCTACTCCTGCCACGTCGGCCGCCTCTTCTTCACCAGCTACTGGTCACCCGCATTCGACACTGGCACCTTCCGGGACTTCTTCACCGCCTGCCCCGTACCCATCCACCACTACGTGCACATGACCTGTCGGGCGCGCCGGGATACGCTGCTGCGCGACACCGATGTGGAATTCGCCGAATGGGCGAGCCGGCTGCTCCCCACCACCAGTGACGACGCCGACGGCACCCATGGCGTCCACGTAGTATTGCGGCAGCAGGATCCGGTGTGGCTATTCCTCACGCTTGTCGACGCCCACCGGCGCGCATACCCCGACCTGGCGGCAGCTGCCACCTGGTCTGAGACCGCTGCCTGGGTGCTGAACTCCCCGGATGCGGCCTTGTTGCGTCGCAGCCTGCGGGATGTGGGGCTTCTCGAAGCGCTGTGTGGGGAGGCCAGGCAATTGTTGGGGGGTGAGCAATCATGATGCCCCCGGTGTGCATCACGATCAGCGGGGAACATCGGGTGGTCGGTGCCGCGGCGCGCCAGCTACGTGGGATACGGTGCCAGGAGGAGACCGGGCGCTTGGGCGGGATGCAGCATCTGGATGAGCCACGGCGCCAGGGCCGGGTACCCCAGCCGCGTGGGACCGGGGATACGGGTGGGATGAATGCGTCACGTCGGTCTGGTGGCCCTGGTAGGGACGCTCACCCTCATGGGGGTGGCAGCGTCTTGCGCGAGGTCCTCCGGTTGCCGGAGGAAACCTTTCCCGCGGTGCCGCTAGCACCGAATTGCTTCTTCGTTTCCGCCCCGCTGCGGCATTATGCCCTCGATGTGGGGGACACCGTTGGCGCAGGCTGGGATGCCCAGGACCATGATCGGCTGCGGGTTACCGACGTGTATTGCTTGCAACCAGGTTGGTATGTGCGTGGTTATATTCGGGGGTTCGAGCGTGGGCAGGAACGCGGGGAGCGGGCTGCTGAGTGGGGACTTGGGGAGGAAGCTGCTGGGCAGGGGTCGGCGTGCAGGCGGGTAATGGTGCAGACAGTGGGGAGCGCCGCCACCGAACTGTGTTTCTTGAAACGCACCGCGCAACGATTGGTCACAATGAATGATGGGGTGTTTGTGGGCCAGTGGTCCCCGAAATACAGTCGGCACCAGTTGATCGACATGTTCGACGTGCTGCAACCCCGGGTAACCATTGCCGCGATGTTATGCCCCGCCGATCGGCTTCGCTGGTTACGCGACTGGGTTGCCGGAGGGGCACTCGCGGCGAATCCCTGGGGGAGCGGAAGAGCGCCGGCCGCCGCCGATCCTGCACGTTATCAGGCGGGACGGGACCCGGAATGGTTTGCCCGGGGTCTTGCCACCCCCGAATTCCTGCGGCATATTCAAACCCTGGTTCGGGACAATGCGGACTTGCTAACGCTTATCGAGGCGGGGGAATACGATAGGGCGGTGCGATGGATTCGGGCCTACGATGCGACACTCGCCCGATTAGCCGGGTAGCCATGCGGCAACCAGGTGGTAGCGCACCCGATAAAAAGTGGCCAATTGCACGCTATTGGGTCTCGTCAAGGCGGGTAATGAGTGCCAGAATGGGAATCATGGCTGAAGAATCAGACACTCATCACCTTTTGCAATTAGTCGAAGCCGAGCACCAAATGGGGGAGGACGCGGACGCCGTGCTTCGGCTCGGTGCCATGATTATGGCCGCAGGCACCGGCGGCTATCGAGTTATCCGAGCGATGAAACGGGCCGCACGCGCCCTGGGCTTTGACCGGGTTGAAGCCGTGATCTCGGTCAATAATATAACCTGTTCCTTCCATAAGGGGGAGCTTTTCCGCACCATTGTGGTCAACCGGGATAATCCAGCCGTGGATGCTTCCCGCATTGAGGCACTGGAAAACTTAAGCCATCATATGGGGAGCAGCTACACCGCGGAGGAGCTACACCGGGAGCTTGACCAGATCGAACAAAGAGTCGGAAAGCGGTGGCCTGTGTGGGTGCAGGCCTTGGCCGCAGGCCTGGCCTGTAGCGGGTTTGCGGTGCTCAACCATTATCCGTTCCTGGAGGCGGTGGTGGTGGCCCTGGCTGCCGCGGTGGGGCAGATTGTTCGGCATTCGTGCGCCCGTCGCCACCTGAATCAATTGGGTACAACCGCCATGGCTGCCGTGGTCGCCAGCCTCATGTATTTGTTTATGGCGAAGGGACTCGCCATGGTGGGGATTATTGATTCACCCACGTTCACCACCGGATATGTGGCATCCGTCCTGTTCCTTATCCCCGGGTTTCCGCTGTTCTCGTCGCTGTTGGATCTGAGCCGGTTCGACCTGTTTTCCGGCCTGTCCCGATTGTGCTACGCCACGACGGTGATCTGTACCGCAACCATGGCGGCGACCGCGGTGTCGCTGATTACGGGGTTGCAGCCCCTGCCGCCGGATCCTGCGACGCCGAATCTCTTGTGGTATCTGGAGGCCACCGGGGCGACAATTGTTGGTATCGCCGGGTTCGCTATTTTGTTCAATTCTTCCCGCCGCATGGTGATTACCGCTACCCTGATCGGCACGGTCGCTAACATGGTACGGCTCGTGTGCGCCGAGGCCGGGTTGCAGCCCCAGTTCGCGGCGTTTATCGGGGCTCTGGTGGTGGGCCTGCTTGGTGCGCTTTTGACCAAGCGCATCAGCATTCCCCGCATCACGATTACGGTGCCGGCGTCGGTGGTGATGATCCCCGGCACTGCGATTTACCGCACCGTGTACTACCTCAACAGCGGCGACATTGACAGTGGTGTGGGCACCGCGGCGTCGGCAAGCTTAAGCATTATCGCTATCGGCGCTGGCCTGGTGATGGCGCGCATGCTGACCGACCCCGACTGGACGTTTGGCCGCCACATTGACCTGCACAAAAACGTCGACGACCGCTAGCTTTCTGCTTGTCGACGCCTAAAGCAGGTCCGTGCGGCCGTTCCGGTAGCGTAGCCGGTCGGCGACCATGAGGAGCGCCAGGCCAAGCACCAGCCACAGCGCGGAGACGCCGCATTCTACGAGCATGAGGGCAGGTGCGTTCTCCCGGAGGGCGGCCACCAGCCAGGTTCCGGGCAGAACCTCGCACACCTCGCGGATTCCCGCCGGGTACGCGGTGTGGGGCAGCAGTACGCCTGCTGATAGCGACACTACCGCGGTGACGATATTGGCCAGCCGAAACGGGTCGTGCAACACGATCGTGCCGGCCGCACACACCATACCAACCCCCACGCTGGTGACTGCGGCAGTGCTGATACCGGCGAGCGTCAACGCATAGAGTTGCAGGTCATGGTGTGGATCCGCGACGAGCACCATGGTGGCCACGATCAGGTTTGTTGCCGTCACAATCCCAACCAGGGGCACGAATTTCGACACCCAATAGCGCAGGTGTAGGGGAGCGGTGGCCATGATGTGGGCGAGAATCCCCTGGGCTCGATCCCGAACCACCGCGGCGGTAATACCACCAGTCATGGTGGTAATTGTGGTTACGACCAGGCTGGCATCCGTCACAATTATGGTTTCTGGAACCCGCAGCCGGAGCGCGATAACCAGCAGTAATACGACCTCCAGCAAGGGTGCTGCCACCAGCGTGACCACCGCGGTACGTGGATTCGCCAGCGCCGGCATGGATCGACGGGCGATCCGTAACGCCACATACCATTGCTTGCAATCGGACATTACGCCACCTCCAGGGTGCCGGCCACCGTTGCGCGCCGAAGCGCTATCCGGGCGAGCCATCCGCCACTTGCCAACCACGCTGCCGACACCGCTAGGGTGGCGACGATGCGGCCCGGATCAATGTTTGGTGTGGTCAGCACCGTGATCGCGTGGCTGGTGGGAATCACCCATCCCACCGCGGCAAGCTGGGGGAGTGGGGAGCCGAACACCCCCGACAGCACAATCATGGGAACCAGCAGCAAGGGCTCGTACGCGATGGCGTTGCGCGTGAACACGAACGTGGCCGCCACCACCACGCTGACCGACAGACAGGCCAGCCAGTAGAGCGGCAGGCCAACCCCATTGATTGCGCCGACCGGCTGGTGAAACACGACGGCCAGGCCCGCTGCCAGCGGAAATGACAGAATCCCAAAGCAGGAGCCTGCCGCCACTATCGGCCCGAGCGTGGCAATAGGCGACCGGGGCGAAAACAGCACATGCACTAGGGTGCCCTGCATCCGCTGAAAACCGATCATCCCCGCCGACACCGTGCACACCGACCACATGCCCACCAGTGCCGCCCGCACCCACAGCTGCGGATCCTGGCCTGAAATCGGCCTGGTGGCGGCGCGCATCGCCAGCAGTTGCAGCAAAAACATTGAGGTGGTTGACGACACCAGCAACCCCACGAAATATCCGACCCGGGCAAACTGCCGCAGGTGAAACCACACCATTCGTATAACGGAAATCATGATTGCCCCACCAGTGCCAGGTAGCTTTCCTCCAGGTTGGGCTTCCTGGTCATGACGTCAGTTACCGTCAGACCCACGGCGTCAGCCAGCGCGGAAACATCCGTGGGGACGCCACACCAACTGATGAGGCCAGCGTGATGGGCGGCCATCCGCACACATGTAACGTGCGCAATCGAATCATGGTGGGTGAGAGTGGCGAGGAACTCCCGCAGCCGCGGCTCCGCGCCCAGCGGGGTGGTGAATGAGGTTACCGCGGTGATGCCGGCACGTTCGGCGATGTCGGCGACCCCGCCGGTGACGATGATGCGCCCATCAATGAGCACATGGATCGTGTCGGACAGCTCCGCCACCTCTGTGAGCAGGTGTGATGTGAGTAGTACACCCGCGCCGTCGGTGGCTAACTCCCGGATGAGGGCCCGAATTTCGACGGAAATCTCCGGGTCCAGGCCGTTGGTGGGCTCGTCGAAAAGCAGCACTTGGGGGCGAGACAGCAGGCCGCGTGCGATGTGGAGGCGTTGCTTCATGCCGCGCGACAGCTCCCCAACCGGGTCGAACATGCGATCGGTGAGGCGGACCTGCGCGAGGGCTTCCTCGACTCGGGATCGGCGGCTGCGTGACGGAACGCCCGCGACGTCGGCAAAGAATAGCAGGTTATCTTTGACAGAAGCGTGCTGGTAGAATCCGGTTTCGCCACCCAGGATGATGCCGATGTGTCGCCTCGCTTGTCGACGCCTTCGGGTGGCGTCAATGCCGCATACCGTGATTGTGCCGGATGTGGGTGCCAGAAGGGTCGAACACATTTTCACGGTCGTGGTTTTGCCGGCGCCGTTCGGGCCGACCAATGCCACAATCTGGCCGGGGTGAATTTCGAAGGATACGTTGTTGACGGTGGTGGTGTTTCGGAAGCGCCGTGTGAGTTGGCGTGCCGAAAGCACCGGGGTGGGTTGGTTCACAGTGAACTCCATGAGGTTTGGGAAAGCATGGGAAAATCGCCGGCGCAGAAATGATGGAAATCAATGGGCGCGGCGTGATATGCCCACTCAGGGGCGCGTCATGGGTTCGGCTGCAGGCCAACTAACCTTGTGTTGTGGGTTGAGGTCTGTTGCAGGGATCAGCTATTTCGCTACCCAGTGACGGTGCCTGCGCGGTGGGCGAGTTGGCGAACAATGATTGACATGTGGCATGCTCCGGTTTTCTGCGAATGATTGGATGTATGGGATTTTAGTATAGGAGAGAGCACAAAGGTGCTTTCTTATTGATATGTTTGCTTATCCAAGTTGAGATTGGATGTTCCGGTTGAGGTTTGATTATTTTCAGGATTCTTTGAAGCTTATTCAGCCGCTGGGAAAATTCATCTACGCCAACAGGTGGAAGATCAGAAAGAATATGCTATCTAGCTTGTCTTTTGTTACTTCTGGAAACTAGTCATGTGTGGGGAGGCTGAATAAGCTTCTTGGCTATTTATAAATTATTCATCTTATTTTTCCGCACTTTAGAGCGTCGTAAAGCTGCTACATGACTATCTTGCTAACCACATTTTGGTGTGATAATTCGTCATTATTACCGCGATTGAGTGCTACCCAACACCAAGGTGTCGTGGGAGATACTTGCCCAGAGCCCCCAATTTGGGTGTGTCAATCAGTATTATGGGGCGCAACTACCACCCCAAAATAGTAAATATGCTGGGGTTTTGCATAATTGGAGGAAATGCGATGGCAACCGTACTAGATTACAGCGCCGGGGTTCCCCAGGCTGCCGCCGTCCGTGACGCCGGATACGACGGCGCAGTGAGATATATCAGCCCGCCGCGCGCGGATTGGATGCGTGGAAAACCGATCCAACGTGCCGAAATCGACGACTTTCATGCTCATGGTCTCGACGTGGCTTTCGTCTGGCAATATGGAAAAGAGGTCGATTCTGACGTTATGCGCGGCCGTGACGGTGGGTTGGCCGATGCCCGTGCCGCCAAACAAAAACTTGATGAACTTGGTTGTAGCAGTCACCCGGTGTTTTTTGCCGTGGATTTCGCCATCACGCTCGAACAGTGGAACGTGACGGCGGTCGAATATTTTCGGGCCTGTTGTGAAATCCTGGGGCGCGAAAGAGTCGGGATCTACGGTCACTCTCGCGTGATTAGCTGGGCGGTCGAGGACGGCGTGATTGCCAACTTGGGCGGCGGGAAACACTTGGCGTGGCAGACAATCGCCTGGTCCTGGGGTGAATTGTCTAGCGAGGCGGTCCTGTTTCAGCGGGCCGGCCAGGTCACCGTCGATGGTATCGAATGCGACGTTAATGACGTCTGGCACCCTTACTGGGGCCAAAAACCCGTGTCCGAAGTTGTGCCGCAACCGCAGTCGCAGCCCGAGACGTCCGGGCCGATCGTGGTGCGCTACGACGCCGACTTCACCGCGGACATGCCGGGTGTGGGCTACCGGTCGATCGACAGTATCCAGTCGATTTGCGTCCATACCGTGGAATGCCCGCCGGAACGAGACGGCATTGCTGTGGCCCAATGGCAGACAAACCCCGCCAATGGGTCAAGCTATAACGTGCTTGCCGGCGCCGACGGCATTTTAATTTTGTGCAATACAGATGATTTTATGCCGTACGCGGCCGGCCCCACCGGTAATGCCCGCTGCCTCCACATCAGTCTCACTGGTTATGCGCGAATGAGCCGCGAAGACTGGCTTGACGACGATGCAAAGCTGCGGCGGACCGCTGAACAGATCGCCAGCTGGTCGCAACTGTATGACATTCCCCTGGAATTTATCGACGCCGACCGGCTTCGTGCTGGCGCCCGCGGCGTGCACGGGCATGCCGAAATCTCCGAGGCCTGGCGCGAAGTCAACCACACCGATCCCGGCCCCGGATTCCCCTACGACGTGGTGCTTGGCTACGCCCAGGAACTCCGTAATACCCGCCAACCCAATAACCCCACCCCAACGCCCACCCCGGAAACCCCGGAGCAAGGAGAAGAACGGATCATGATTCGCTGGATTTTAGACCAACTTGTTGGTCCCGAGTGGGACACCAAGGGGCCACGGTTCACCGGGTGGAAGGCCACCGAGGGCAAAACCTTTGTCGACTTTGTTGCCGGCAAGATTCGGCTGATCCCCGAAATCGCCCGGACGGTGGCGACCCTGCCGGAGCGGTTGGACCGGATCGAGAAGATGTTGACGGAGCTTCAGAAACAAAAATAGCCGCCGCGGCGGTGGGGGACCGGCGGCCCGAACTTGGCGGTGCGTCTGGTCGGCTCGGCGAGTGGCGGGCGGTTCCGGTAGAGTATCGAAAAACAGTTCGCTTCTGCGGGCCTTGGAGCCACCAAATCCGTCACGAACAAAAATTCGAATTCCTGCGAATTCGGTGCCTGCATAACACCCACCATGTTTCACAAACGTAAAACCCCACCGACTCGGCAAAACGCCTGGCAGTGGGGTTTCAAACGTGCCTCCAGCAGGATTCGAACCCGCGACCAACCGGGTAGAAACCGGTAGCTCT